>ENA-OVGB01000212-OVGB01000212.1-human-gut-metagenome-genome-assembly--contig:-NODE-212-length-72141-cov-7.339761_pt1 | contig 72141 bp, 67 predicted proteins | sample MGYA00237767_ERZ505413 | MGnify/ENA primary metagenome ERZ505413 (study PRJEB26158, sample SAMN06016410) | human gut metagenome | biome: human gut; feature: ankylosing spondylitis patient; material...
AACGTATCACCACTCGTGGAATAGCGTCGCAACTCAAACATTTTGCCGAAAAATATGGAATGAATAAAGAAGTGGTTTATCCTCATTCATTCCGTCATCGTTTTGCCAAGAACTTCCTTGACCGCTTTAACGACCTTGCTTTACTTGCCGACCTCATGGGGCATGAAAGTATTGAAACCACTCGCATTTATCTTCGCCGTACCGCTAGCGAACAGCATAAAATTGTAGATAAAGTCGTGAACTGGTAGTCTGTCAATAGCCTTTAGAAGTGCAATTACTTACACTTCGAAGGCTTTTTGAATATTATCAAGTATAGAGAACAGTTCATCTATTTTTTGAACTATGCGTTGTTGCTCGGCTAATGGAGGAAGTGCTACCAAAATCGAACGCATATCAGCCTGCGTTAATTTTAATCTTGTACTCTCATTTACATAATTAGTATAATCAATTTGGTTAAGATAATACATCAAATAATCCAAATCACATTGTGGCAGTAGTATATGTGCATGGTTATTCACCCAACATTTCCCAATAATTGCATATGCTTTATTTGCATTTTTATCTAAAAATGGTGCACCATCTTCGCCCAATAATAAAAACTTTCCATCAAGAATGTAATTATCTATCATTCCTACTAATCCTGTTGCACCATAATATGGATATAACTCTTCTTTAGACTTGTTTGCTATACGTAAGTTTCTTTCATTTGAGCTTATCGGTTTGCGTAGGTTATCTAAAATTGCAACAATGTCTTCCAATTTACAAAAACACCAACCTTTCGGCAACTTCTTATTATGCGCGTTATCACAAGTAATTTCTGCTTTTGGATTGATACGTTTGATCAATTCAGAAGCGGGTTCGTCATTCGGGTCTTGCGGTACGAGTTTGCCATGAATAGCGAGATCAAGAATTTTATTCTTTACCTGTCTTATGATAGCCTGTAGGTCATATTTATTTTCTTCTACTTTGTCTATCAAAGTAAACAAATGTTCTATTTCTATAATGATACGCTGTTGCTCTGAGAATGGAGGAAGTGGTATTTGTAAAGATAACAATAACTCTCGTTTCAATCCAGGTATTAATCCATTGGCTTTTGATATTATATCTTCTATGTTATGTTTTACAACGGCTTTTATGTATTTAATATTGATATAATTTGTATATGCCCTTACTGCTTGTATCTGACGAGCTATATGAGCTGTGCCAATATTATTAACAGCCATCTTTCCAACACCAGCACCTTTACATACTACGAGTAAATCGTTTATATATGAAAAAACTGACGGGAATTCTGTCCATCTATTTATAACTAGTTGTTCGTTTTCAATATTGCTGGCTCCAATAATATAAGGAACACCTGAAACATTATTATTATATTTTTCTGGTGGAAAATCTTGCCCAGAAGCAAGTTCTAAAATTTCCTCTACAGTCGTCCAAATCCAATTATCCGGCACCTCAAACGGAACGTTCTCATAATGGGGCGTATCGGAAGATTCTCTTAGATTTTATTTTCTATTCTTTTTCATTTTAGTAGTTCTAAAACACATCGACTCCCCAACTTGCGGTGCAAATTGGGGAGTCGGCGTGTTTATTTGAGGCCTCGCGAGGGTTAGAACGGGAGGTCGTCGTTGTCCGATGTTTGTGTAAAGTCGGTCATTGCAGGAGGAGGTGCCGGTACAGCCTGCTGAGGAGCTGCCATCGGTGCAGGAGCGGCTGCCATAGCCTGTGCATCGATTTTTTCAGCCTTCCAACCACGGATGCTTGTGTACCAACGGCCTTGATATTCGCGGCTTTCGATGTCGAAATTCAAACGAACTCGGTCGCCGATAGCCAACGGGAACTGGTCTACGCGGTCGCCAAAGAAGTCAAAACAAACTTTCTTAGGATATGCGTCTTCCGTTTCCAACACATATTCCTGCTTTTTCCACTGGTTTCCGGCTTGCGATGTTCCGCTTTGCAACGGCAACACATGAATGATTTTTCCAATTACTTCCATATATATCTTTAATGCTTAATTTTCAAGTCTACAAACTTACACAAAAAAATCTGATTTCAGGTTGTGTGCAAGCAAAAAAGTTGGAATTTTATCGCACCACGGCCTTAAAGGTCTGAGTGCCAAATTTAACGACATACAGCCCTTGCGGCAATGCTACGGAAGTTGTTCCGGCAGCCACTTCGTAGCTTCCGACCTGACGGCCATCGAGGGTATAAACCGCGCAATCGTCCGCCTTGGCGGCAGTCAGTTGCAATGCGCCTTTCAATCCGACAACCGACATACCATCGGCCTTCACCGTTTCGGCTGAAGCCTGTTTGCCGAGAGCTTCGTCCCATGTTGTCGCCACTCGGATACCGTCGAGCATCAGTTCCACTTTTTCGGCATCGGCATAGCCGCGCAACGCTATGTTGGCAGGATTGATGTCCACCTTGGCGGCATCGGACAGCGGACCGACAAGCGGAGTAGCCGGTTCAGCATCCGGCATCTTGTCGAAGCAGTAGAGCGAAACGTTGTCGTTGTTCTTTCCTTCAACGATGGTATATTTCAACACAACGAGATAAGTCGTATTGCCGTCGAGCACCTCATCGGCATACACAGCATTCTGATTGTTGGCAAAAGTCAACCCGAGCTGTCCGCTCTCGTTGACCGACACACGACCGTTAAAATTGAACGAATAATAATCGTTTACTTTCTCATCGCGCAAAGTCAGGAAATAGCCTTTCTTGTAAGCAGTGGACGGACGAAGCATAAATGCCACATACACGTTGCCCTCGGTCACCTGCTTGAATGCACGGTGAGGATTATTGCTGTCGTCAGCGTCAATCACTACACCGTTGCCCACTCCCGAGCAGGCATAGCCATCAAAGGTCAGCCCTTCGCCGATTGAAAGCGACGAGGCTTCGCCCCATTGCGTGTACCAACCGCTTTCTTCCAACGGGAATTCTCCCTGTGGATAATCGAAATTTTCTTCCAACAGCACTTCGGCCCCGGCCACAGCCGTGCCCATGGCAATCATTGCCAAGAATGTGTAAATGTTTTTTCTCATAACTTGTTTGATTTATTAGTTGTCTGGTAAATATTTTGTCAGTATTTCCACCGCCCGGCGATAGTCGTCGGCAGATTCAAAAGCCTCGAACGGCACCAACTGGTAGCGGTATTTCTTTCCTTTTGCCAGCAGACGCAACTGCCGGCTATCGGCCACAAAGCCGCCAAACTCATTCCAACCGTAATGCTTTTCCGCTTTGGGCGCATCCTCGTCGTCGAGAAACGTGCGCCGCATGCCGTTATCGTCAAGCGTTACCCGACAGCGGCGGATAGAGTCAACACATTCTTCGCTGAACGCATAGAAGAAATAGACGAACGAAAGCATCATCGGGAAGATGAAAAAAAGCACCATCAACGCGACATATATGAAATTCACGTTGACAAACGTCAACGCGACGAACGGCGCAAGAAGCAGCACAAAAACGTACCACTTGTCCGACAGATAGGCCGGAAACAGCACTTTCATGTAGTCGGACGCTGAAATTTTATATGCCTGCGTGACGACGTTTTCCATCAAGACTTCGAAGTGTCAAGGAACGAGAAGTACACTGCACCAATCAGCAGCAGAAACGCTACGGCATGGTTCCATTTGATGGACTGTCCTTGAAACAGGAAGGTTGCCACCAGCGTAAACACCACCAATGTAATGGCTTCCTGAAGCACCTTCAGCTGTACGAGCGTAAACGGACCGCCGTTGCCAATATAGCCCATACGGTTGGCCGGTACCTGAAACGCATATTCGGCAAGAGCTATCATCCATGAAAACAGAATTACGCCCCACAAAGGCCAGTTCTTGCTGATGCCCATTTCGCCCAAACGCAAGTGGCCGTACCAGGCCAATGTCATAAAAATGTTGGAAATCACCAACATAATGATTGTCATAATCGAAGCACTCATTTCTTAACTTCCTTTCTTTTCTGTTCTAATTTTTCGTATCCTTTTTTATAGTTTTCAATGCTTTGTTTCGTAGTCAGTTGGCTGATGCCCTTTCCGTCGGCACGGAACAGCACGCCGATGTTCAGATAGTTTTCGCCACGATCGCGTGTGAGGGAGAAAACCTGTGCTTTCCGTTCGTTGGCACGCTCGCAGGCCGGCGCACGCCCCGTTGTCTTGTCGGCACGAAGGTCGGCAGGAACATCCCACATCCATACCGGCTCCACCACTCCGCAAGGAGGATAGCCCAATACGGTCCACATCGTAGTCAGTTCGGCAGGTTCACCCGGCAGCACACCTTCGACAACCACCGAAGCCGATGTGCTCATACGCGGAATGAAATCGCGGTCCACCACCCATTCCAATCCCAACGTAGCCATGTCCTTGCCCATCAGCGAATGGTAGAACGAGCGGGAAAGTCCCTCCGTAAATACTGCCGGAGTCACGTTTCGGGCAGCGATATAGGGAGCGAGCAGCGTTTCAGCATTTTCCTCACGGATATATCCGTAGCCCTCATCCTTGCGACCCGACTTCGAATAGTTGGTACGCACGATGTAGCCCTCTTCCGTATCGTCGACATCAAAACGCTTGCACTTCCAGTTGTCCGTTTCAAAATAGGCGGCATTGCCTTCCGCATCAATCACACCGAAGTTAGCCTCCACGCCCAGCGGTTTCGGCAATTCAGCCAGCAGGCGTTCGAAATCATCAACCGTGCGGCATGATGCCAACGCCCGGCTCATCACCAAGCCTTCCTTGTCCATTTCCTTCACATCGTCGTCCTTCAGGTTGTAGGAAGCCGTGTTCATAATGGCAAAGCCCACACTGTTGAAGCCTACCCATGCCTCCTTGCAGTCCGTATCACGCCCGTTATAGACAGCCACATACTCATAGCTGCCGTCCTTCGACTCGATTTTCTCCACTTTGTTGTTCAAGTCCGAAGTGTCACGGTTTTTCCACAACAAAGGTCGTCCATTTTCCGTCAATCGTCCGGAAATAATGGCAGAAGTACAGGCATACGCCCCGACAAATCCCGTCAGAGCCAACGCCAGTGAAAGTATAATTTTTTTCATAGCAATTCCTTGTTTAATCCGTCTGCAAAGATAGTGCAAATCGAAGACAAAAGTGCCAAACTTGTTTGAGCAATTTTGTTAAGATGCAGTGCATTCATAAAAAAAGCTGTCGCACATGCGACAGCCTTTGGATATATTAATGTAGATTTAGTTGCTTTAGAATTCGGAAGTGAAATGGAAGCGGATTTTCGGGAAGTCGCTCTGTGCCATTTGCAGCACGTAGCCGGAATCGGCAAGGAACACGTCGCGACCGTCGCGGTCCACGGCCATAAACTGGTGTTTGCGCTTCTTGAATGCCGCCAACGCTTCGGCATCGTCGCTTTCAATCCAACATGCCTTATAAAGATTAATCGGTTCCCAACGGCACTGTGCGCCGTACTCGTTGAGCAAACGGTACTGGATAACCTCAAACTGCAACTGACCGACAGTACCAATCAGCTTGCGGCCGTTGAACTGGTTGATAAACAATTGCGCCACACCTTCGTCCATCAACTGCTCGATACCCTTGTTGAGTTGCTTCGTCTTCATTGGGTCGGTGTTCTCGATGTACTTGAACATTTCCGGCGAGAAGCTCGGCAAGCCCTTGAAATGGAGTTCTTCGCCCGAAGTCAGCGTATCACCGATTTTGAAGTTGCCCGTATCAGGAATACCGACAATGTCGCCCGGATAAGCCTCGTCGACCACCGATTTCTTTTGCGCCATAAACGCAGTCGGAGCGGCAAAGCGCATCATCTTTCCGGAACGGATATGCTTGTAATTGGCATTGCGTTCAAACTTGCCGGAACATACCTTCACGAAAGCGATACAGCTGCGGTGGTTCGGGTCCATATTCGCGTGAATCTTGAACACGAATCCCGTAAATCCCGGTTCTTCCGGATGCACCTCACGCTCTTCGGCTACCACCGGACGCGGAGCCGGAGCAATCTTCACAAAACAATCGAGAAGCTCTTTCACACCGAACGTATTCAACGCCGAACCGAAGAACACAGGAGCAACCTCGCCCTTCAAATAGTCGGCCTCGTTGAATTCCGGATATACGCCGTCAATGAGTTCCAAATCGTCACGCAGGCGTTTTGCGTCAGCGTCGCCCACGTTCTCGTCAATCGCCTTGTCGTTCACATCCGAAATCTCCACACGTTCCGTCACGCGCTGCTTGTTCGGAGTAAACAGGTCAAGACTCTTTTCATATATATTGTACACACCCTTGAAATGCGCGCCGATATTAATCGGCCAGCTCAACGGGCGTACCTTGATTTTCAATTCGCTTTCCAGTTCGTCGAGAATGTCGAACGGGTCACGACCTTCGCGGTCAAGTTTGTTGACGAAAATAATCACTGGCGTCTTGCGCATGCGGCACACTTCCATCAGCTTGCGGGTCTGCTGCTCCACACCCTTTGCCACATCGACCACGATGATAACGCTGTCGACAGCCGTCAGCGTGCGGTAAGTGTCTTCCGCAAAGTCCTGGTGACCGGGAGTGTCAAGGATGTTGATTTTATAGTCGCCATAGTTGAATCCCATCACGGAAGTCGCTACGGAGATACCACGCTGCTTCTCGATTTCCATCCAGTCGGAAGTTGCGGTTTTCTTGATTTTGTTTGATTTAACGGCACCCGCCACATGGATAGCACCACCGAACAAAAGCAACTTTTCCGTCAAAGTCGTTTTACCGGCATCCGGGTGACTGATAATGGCGAATGTGCGCCTGCGTTGAATTTCTGATTCTAAACTTGCCACAAATCTAAGTTTTTTGAAATATTATAGTTGGTCGTAATCTTCTTTGTCAAATAAAGGTTTCAGCTTATCCTTATGATAGAAGGAAGCAAGCATCGAAATGAAACGGGTCACCTGAGCCATTGCCTTTCGCGTGTCTTCCGTCACCGGTTTCTGCTGCAAACGCATCAACAGCACACCATAGAGAGCATTAAAACAGGTTTCCAGTTCGCCCGACTTGTTTTCACCGGCCTTGGCACGCAGTTCCACAATAATCGGCAGCGTGCGATAGAATTCCGCACCGTATTCCGGATACTTTGTGCTTTTCAGCAGCATGTGGTGCAAGTCGGTAAGCTGTATCAGGACGTTGTCGTTGATTTGCAAATGTCCGTTTTCGCGTTTTCCTTCAAGACGCATCATGTCGATAAGTTCTTCATACCACTTCAGCAATTCCTTGCGGGAAGCCTCGTCGATAGGATAACGATCGACAATATTTTTCTTTATATTTTCAATTTCGAGTCCGTTTGCCCGTATCAAATCCTCGACCTGCCACATATATAGCAGATATTCCGCGATATTTTCCTTACGGAGCTTTTGAGCAGTAAACATACTTAAGCGCTAACCGAATTTGCTGATTTTCCGCAACATTTGTTCGTTGAGCACCTTCACACGGCGACCGTCAACCACAATGATGTGTTCGTTGACAAATGCCGACAGCGTGCGGATAGCGTTGGATGTTGTCATGTTCGAGAGGTTGGCCAAGTCTTCACGCGACATGTAGATGTTCAGCGTTTCGCCATCTTCCTCAAAGCCGTAATTGTCAATCAGCAGTGCCAATGCTTCGGCCAGACGACCGCGGATATGCTTTTGCGTGAGGTTGACAATTTTTGTATCCGAACGGCCCAGGTTGTGCGACAGTTCGTGAATGAAAAACCATGCCAGCTGACGGTTGCCATCAATCAGCTTCGAAACGATTTCCATAGGAATCGTACCGACAACTGAGGCTTCCATTGCGATTGCCCCCGACACATACGGCTCGTTAGCAAAATAGGCACGGTGGCCGAAATATTGAATCGGACGAATCAAACGGATAATCTGCTGGCGTCCGCCAATACCTTCCTTGTATTTCTTGACCTTACCTTTAATCAGGCACCACAGGTATTCCGGTGTCTCTTTTTCGGCATAGATGATTTGGTTACGTTTGTAGTTGTGAAGCGTGAAGTTTTCAATCACAACTCTCTTGTCTTCAGGGGTCAGTACATTCCAAATCCCGGCCAAATCTTCCTTGATTACTTTCTCTAATGCGTCTCTCGAAATCATTATTCAGAATTCTAAATTGCTATATAAGTATGCTTTTAAACACAAAAATACTGCTTTTCTATGAAACAGACAAAATTTAATTCAGATTTTTTTTCGGGCAGCATAACGATTGCCCGGCAACACATCAATCAGGCCACGGAATTCCATGTCCACAAGAAGGCTTAACAGCTTATGAATAGGCACATTAAGCGCAACGCCAAGTTCGTTGATATGAAGTTCGCCCTTTTCGGCGAGCAAATCCACAATTCGCTGTTCCTCAGCTGTCAATTCCACGAAAAGTTCCTGCTGAACGACCACCGGTTCTTTCCGCTCCCATCCCATAGCGTCGGCCAAATCTGCGGCAGAGAGCAACAGCGAAGCCACATTCTTGCGAATCAGCCTGTTGCAGCCGGCCGAATACTCGTCCGACACCTTTCCGGGAAAGGCAAACACTTCGCGGCCATAACTTTGGGCAATATTTGCCGTCACCAAAGCGCCGCCCTTTTCCGCCGACTCAACAACTACCGTACAGTCGGACAATGCCGCCACAATCCGGTTGCGGGCAAGAAAATTCGAACGGTGAACCCTTGTCGATGACGGATACTCCGTCACCACCGCACCGCCATGACGGACAATTTCCGCAGCCGTCGAACGGTGCTGTGCCGGATAAATCATGTCCAATCCGTGAGCCACCACAGCTATCGTCGGAAGTCCGGCATCCAAAGCCGCCTGATGCGCCGCGATGTCAATTCCATAAGCCAAACCGCTCACAATCACCACATCGCCGCCCACTTGTTCAGCCAACCCAGCCACCAAGTCGCGACACAGCCCAACTCCATAATTCGTGGCATGGCGCGTACCGACAATGCTCACCAGTTTCTTGGCATTCAGTTCGCAACCTCCGGCCGCAAAAATCATCAGCGGAGCATCGGGCACCGTAAGAAACCGCGCCGGATAATCCTTGTCGGTAAAATACACCGTGCGCACCCCCTTCTCGCTGATAAAAGCCAATTCGCGTTCCGCTTTCTCCAGCAGTCCGCTTCGATAGCCATCGTCAAAAATACGGCTTGACAACTGAGCGAAATCGCGCAGTTCCTTCTCGCTCATCCGAAAAAAGGCATCCTCCGAGCCGACCGCCTCCAGAATCTCGGAAGCGACATCGGGCGTCATGCCTCGAATCATTGAAAAAGCAAGTTGGGAAACTGTCGGAATCATACGCTGAAATTATAGAAAATCCTTGAAAATTTCTGCCAGCATGTCCCCCCTGTCGAGCTTGCCATTTTCCAGACAAACACAGCTTACGACAGCCGAAACCACCGTTTCGCCCGACAGTTTGAACAAATCCTGATGAAAAACGAAACGCACGCCGCGGCGTTCCAGCCACAGCTTGCTGACAAAACAGTCACCGCTGCGCAACGGTGTCTTATAGTCGATTTCCACACGGTTCAACACAGGGATAATACCACGGTTCTGCATCTCGGCAAAAGAAATTCCGTTGGCAGAACAAAACTCATGACGTGTATGCTCCAGATAATGCAGATAGTTGGCATTGTTCACGATGCCCTCCGAATCCAATTCGTAGTCACGGACACTCATTTCCAACTCATAGACATACTTTTCCATTCTCTACTCAAAATTTAACGCCGCAAATTTACGGATTTTATTCTATTCAAAACACGCTGTTCCCCACTTTTCACCAACCAGAAATTAACCGTTATCCGAAAAATTTCACACTGCAAACTTCCACAATCGCGACAAAATGCGTATTTTTGCACAAAATAGTGAAAGGTGAGCGCAAAGGCTGGCGAAAACACAGTTTTCAGCCAAGACTGTGCCGAACCGCATTCTATTTTATCAAAAAATAAAGAAACTGTGAGAAAAATACTCAAACGGACCATAACAGGCATCATCTATGTTGCCTTACTTGTCATGGCAACAACGTGCGGCGCAGGCTACTTTGCCGGTGTTTTCGGCTTGTTGCTCATTTTAGGAATCATCGAGCTATCAAACCTGTGCAACAAGGGCATCAAATCCTACAAGCTGCTTACCACGCTGGACGTGCTCGGAGGCGTCTCCCTTTTCGCAAGCACATTCCTCAGCCTGTACGACAGCGAATGGAAAGTTCCCTTCCTTATCGCCTATCTCCCCTATGTCATTGTCCGCCTGATTTCGCAGCTGTATATCAAGGATTCCAACTCCATCCGCCTGCTGTCGACTTCGTTTCTCTCACAAGTAATTGTAGCCCTGCCGCTGACGCTGCTCAACTACACATATTTCGTCTACGGTACCAACACCACCGTTCTTGCGTGCCTGATTTTCATCTGGATGAACGACACCGGTGCCTACTGCGTCGGGTCAATGATAGGCAACCGCCGGCTTTTTGAACGCATATCCCCCAAGAAATCATGGGAAGGCTTTTTCGGCGGACTGTTTTTCACCATCGTTTCCGGCATCGTTGTCGGAGTCTATTTCCCCCACTATTTCACAGGGCTGAACCTTTACGAATGGATTGGACTTTCAGCCGTCGTGACGGCATTCGCCACTTGGGGCGACCTCATTGAATCGCTTATCAAACGAAACGTCGGGGCCAAAGACTCCAGCCACATATTACCCGGCCACGGCGGCATTCTCGACCGTATCGACAGCCTGCTACTCGTCTCTCCGGCTATTCTGTTATACCTATATATAATACAACTATAAAAAATTTCAATCGACATGAGTAACCAACGTTACGACCTTCGCGGAGTATCCGCTTCAAAAGAAGATGTCCACAACGCCATCAAGAATGTGGACAAGGGACTATATCCGAAAGCATTCTGCAAAATCATTCCCGACATTCTGGGAGGTGACGAAGAATATTGCAACATCATGCACGCCGACGGGGCAGGTACGAAATCATCGCTCGCTTATGTCTATTGGAAAGAAACCGGCGACCTGAGCGTGTGGAAAGGCATTGCTCAGGATGCCCTCATCATGAACATCGACGACCTCCTTTGCGTGGGAGCTACCGACAATATCCTGCTTTCATCCACTATCGGACGCAACAAGCTGCTGATTCCAGGCGAAGTCATTGCCGCCATCATCAACGGTACGGAAGAACTGCTTGCCGAACTCCGCAAACTGGGTGTAGGCATCTACAGCACAGGCGGTGAAACAGCCGACGTGGGCGACCTTGTACGCACCATCATCGTGGACAGCACCGTGACCTGCCGCATGAAGCGCGCCGATGTCATCAACAATGCCAACATCAAGGGCGGCGACGTGATTGTAGGTCTTTCGTCATTCGGCACTGCCACTTACGAAACTGAATACAACGGCGGTATGGGCAGCAACGGACTCACATCGGCACGCCACGACGTCTTTGCAAAATACATCGCAGAGAAATATCCGGAAAGCTACGACAAAAACGTTCCGGAAGAACTTATCTATTCCGGCAACCTCAAGCTGACCGACATCGTGCCGGATGCAAACGTAACTGCCGGCAAGCTCGTTCTTTCTCCGACACGTACCTATGCGCCTGTAATCAAGCGCATTCTCGACGAAATGCGTCCGGAAATCCACGGTATGGTACACTGTTCAGGCGGCGCACAGACAAAAGTCATGCACTTCGTTCAGAACAAGCATGTCGTGAAAGACAACCTCTTCCCCATTCCTCCATTGTTCCGCGTCATCAAGGAACAGTCGGGAACAGACTGGAAAGAAATGTACAAAGTGTTCAACATGGGACACCGTATGGAAATCTATGTTTCTCCGGAAAACGCCCAGCGCATCATTGAAATTTCCGAATCCTTCGGAATTGAGGCCCGCATCGTAGGCCGCGTTGAGGATGCCGAAGAAAACCGCCTGACTATCAAGTCGGAATACGGCACATTCGAATATTAATCCCTCATCCATACAAAAATGAACAGAATGCCACATATCGCAATAACGCTACTATTGCTATGTGGCATTTTTTGTTTTTTCTCGTGCGGGAAAAAGACTTCCGGCAGCGAAAATCCGGACACCTATGCTCTCCCCGACACGCTGGTTGTCGGTACGCTCTACAGCCCGACATCCTTCTTCCTCGTGAAAGGCGACACGATGGGCTACGATTACGACCTGGCCAAACAATTTGCACGCGACAAGAAGATTGCCGTGCAGTTTGAAGTGATGCGAAGCCTTTCGGCGTTGGAAGCCATGCTCGACTCAGGAAAAATCGACCTCATCGCCTACAACACCCCTGTCACGGCCGAATACAACGAACGGGTGGCCCACTGCGGTCTGGAGAACATCACGCACCAGGTGCTCATCCAACCGATAAAAAAAGGCGAACCGCTTATTTCCGATGTGACAGAACTGGTTGGAAAGGAAATCTATGTGGAACGCGACTCCAAATACGAGTCAAGGCTGCGCAACCTGAACAACGAAGTGGGCGGCGGCATCATCATTCACTCCATTTCCCGCGACACCATCATGTCGGAGGACCTGATTGAAATGGTGGCCGAAGGCGAAATTCCGCTCACCATTGTCGACAGCGATATCGCCAAGCTCGACCACACCTATTACAGCAACATCGACATTAATCTCGAAGTAAGTTTCGCACAACGTTCGTCATGGGCAGTGAGGAAATCGGAGCAATGGCTCGCCGACAGCATTAATGCCTGGGCACAGGACCCGCGTATCGTCAACACCGGAAGAAGCCTTTTCCACCACTATTTTGAAACGAACAAGGCAACACGCAGCGCAGCCATCGACATCAAATTGCTGAAAAAAGGCATTGTGTCGCGCTACGACGAATTTTTCAAGACCTACGCCAAAAACATCAACTGGGATTGGAAGCTCCTTGCCGCACAAGGTTATGCCGAATCCAAATTTGACCCGCAAGCCACCTCGTGGGTAGGCGCAAGAGGCGTCATGCAACTGATGCCGGCTACGGCACGCCGCTACGGACTCTGCGAAGAAAACATCACCGATCCGCAAAGAAACATCGAGACGGCAGTAAAAGTCATTGCCGACCTCGACAAAAGCCTCAACAAGTACGTAAGCGACCCCGAAGAGCGTAAAAAGTTTATTATCGCCGCCTACAATTCAGGCATTGCGCACATTTACGATGCCATTGCCCTTGCCACAAAATACGGAAAGAATCCTCAATTATGGGAAAACAACGTGAGCGACGCCCTGCTCATGAAAGGCTATCCGGAATACTACAACGACGAAGTGTGCAAATATGGTTACTTCCGTGGCAAGCAGACCGTCAGCTATGTGCAGGAAGTATTCAAAATGTACCATCTTTACAAAAAATATTAGCTACAGCTAATACCATTTGCGTCGTAGTTACCACTCCGAAAAAGGAACCAGTACCGAAAGGGCTACACTGATAGCATTGGCTGCAAAAAGCCACCAAAATATGCGTTTGAACTTGTACTTGAAAATCCATTTCATAGATAATCCTTCTATACAAGTATTAACAAAAGCTACAAAAACATAGTCCACAATCCAATGCGATAAATGAAAAGTACCCTGGCCAAACGGGAGTAACAGAAATTCCGTAAAAATACCACTAATTGGAATCAAAACCCACCCTACCAATGCAGAAATAGCATTCATTAAGGCAACGATAATAGCCGACTTTCCCCATGTGACTTTTCCAAAAAACTTAACGGCAAAATATTCCACCACTAAGCCCAATGCTATCACATACCAACAATAAACCTGAGAAAGTATATATAGCGAAGGCCAAACCATATTTGCAGAAGCAATTAATGGAACTGACAAAAATAGTAGAAACAATGATTTTTTCATGCTCAAAAAGTGTTTTCATAAAGGTAGCAAAATTTATTACATAGTATCAACAAAATAGTAAAAAAGAGCCGCAGCCAATGCGGAACCCGTTTTCTGGCCACCAATCTTCAGAACAAAATTCACCGTCTCGCCGTTACAGCTAAGAAATTTCACAGCAAAAGCACATTTTTGCTTGCAAAACTTATTTCTTTTACATAAATTTGTTACAAACTATACTTAACACCCACAATTATGAAGAAATTAACTTTATCTGTTTGCGCAATTATGCTGGCGGGCTCTTTCCTTTTCTCGTCATGCATCGGCAGTTTTGCCCTGTCAAACAAAGTATTGTCATGGAACCAACAAATCGGAAATAAATTTGTAAACGAAATCGTATTCTTCGGTTTCTGGATTCTTCCGGTTTATGAAATCACAATGTTGGCCGACGTTGTAATCCTCAACTCTGTTGAATTCTGGTCAGGAAGCAACCCGATTGCCGACGGCAGCAAAGTGGTAAACGGTCAGGACGGCCGCTACCTTGTTGAATGGAACAAGGACGGATATACCATCACCAACGAACAGAACCTTTCTACAGTAAAACTCAACTTCCACGAAGAAGACAACTCATGGTCAGTTTCTACTCCGGAAGGCGAAGTGACATTCCTCACATTCGTTGATGACAACCATGTGAAAGTACCGTCAACCAACGGTGACTACCAGATTGTAGAACTTTCACAAGCCGGCGTACTCGCTTATCAGGAAGCCATCAACGGCGCAGCATTGGCTCTACGTTAATTCGGACACTCCGAGATAAACCACAGACAGAAGAAACTTCCACACAATGGGGTTTCTTCTGTTTTTTATATTCTAATCAGAACAGAATTTTTCAGGCAGAAAAACCTACGGACAGTTTTTTTCTGATATTATTTTTTTGACAGAAAAACAAAAGAACAAAAACGACTAATAAAAATGTCCTCAAAACTATGTCGTTATGCTCTTTGTCCAATTTTTTTGACAGTTTGCTATTTTCTGGAGGGGAAGCATGGCGGGATGTGCTCCCCTAAGATAGGGGAGCCGTCGCTTGCGACTGAGGGGTATGAGTATCGACTGTGGGGTATGAACACAAACTGAGGGGTATGAGTACCGACTGAGGGGTATGAACACAAACTGTGGGGTAAGAACATCAGCAAAAGGTTAGCGTCTGTAAACTGTAAACCATAATCTGTAAACCCCACAGATGGCGTTCATACTCCTCCGGGCTTCGCCCACCTCCTCTATCTTAGAGGAGGACATCCTTTGATAGCGTCCTCAAATTTATGCCCTTTTGTTCTTCTGTCAAAAAAACATTAATGAGTTCCAACGGAAAAACGCACCAGACATCAATTTTTACACAAGAAACAAATCACGGAAAATCATGTCGGAAACCATGATGCCGCGGTGGGTAAGGCGGGCGACACCGTTCTCGATTGCCACGTCTTCGCTATCGACGAAACGCGCCAACACCTTTTCGGCATAATCGGCACAACGGTTACCGAAGCGGCTGCGAAGGTCGGCGAGGTCAAGCCCCCACACCGTCCGCAATCTTGTCATCACCCATTCGTTATAGAGTTCATCGGCCGTTTCCTGCTCCTCTTCATAGGCATAGCCCCTTTCCCCGACGGCTGCCATATAGCCCCGCAAGTCGGAAGGATTATAGCGGCGTATCCGTCCGTCAAAACTATGGGCAGAAGCACCCAAGCCGATATAGGGCGTAAAGTTCCAGTACGAAGAATTGTGGCGGGAATACATTCCCGGCTTGGCAAAGTTGGATATTTCATACTGCTCGTAACCGGCTTCGGTCAGTTCCCGGCCAAGAAGGTCGAACATCGCTATGGTCTGCTCGTCGCTGCATTCCTGCAATTTTCCGGCATCACGCATTCGTGTCAATCGCGTACCTTCCTCATAAGTGAGGCTGTAGGCGGAAATGTGCGGCACGTCGAGAGCCACCGCCTTGCCTACAGTCTGCGCCCACGATTCCAAAGTCTGGCCCGGTATGCCGTAAATCAGGTCAATGCTGATATTACTGAAACCCGCCTGCCGCAATGTTGCCACTGCCTCCGCGGCTTGAGCCCCCGAATGTCGGCGGTTGAGCATGGCCAACTGGCCGTCGTCGAAGCTCTGCACCCCCATGCTGACACGGTTGACACCGATTTCAGCCAACGCACGGGCATAAACGGACGTAACGTCGTCGGGATTCACCTCAATGGTAACTTCTTCAAGTTTCGCCACATCACACAGTCCGTGCAACAGCCCGCCCAGTTTCTCTACCGGCACCAGCGAGGGAGTTCCGCCGCCTATATATAAGGTCCGAACTGCCGACCCGCCAAGTTCCGCCTTCCGCACACGGTATTCCTTGACGAGCGCATCAAGATAGGCTTCCAGTTTTTCTTCGGAAACGGCTACTGAATAAAAATCGCAATAGATACATTTTCTCTTGCAGAACGGTATATGTATATAAATTCCTGACATAATGCAAAAGTAATATTTTATGCTTAAACCCCAAACGGCCATTACTGTCCGGTAAAAATTATCAATGCCGCAGATTAGAGCCCAGCACGCCACTGCAAGAAAAAACGACACCCCGGCCTTGTAGCCGGAATGCCGTTTAGATTATCGAGGAAAGTCATATCCATGTTTGGAATGCGACCTTTTTTGTTCGGGATTAGAGCACTACCTTTTCGGTGGTTGTCGGAGTCATGAGGATGTAGATACCCTTTGTCGGCATTTCTATCTTGGTGGCGTTGCCCGTGTAGATCAAAACGCCCTGCAAATTGTAGACATTCAGACTGACACCGTTTGGATTGTAAATCATACCGTTGGCAGCGTAGCAGCCGGAGTTGTCCGCTTCAGGCGAAATAACCGTAGCCGGGTCATCGTCCAGCAATCTGAATTCACTCCAGTAGGTGTCGGCCTTGTAGGCTTCCAGACTGCCTTTCGGCACATAAACAGGAATAGAGCGATCCACCTCGTAGAATGTGTTCGCCTCTATGACCGGAGGAATGGCAGCGTTCACGGTAATGCGTTCCAAATTGGAGCAGTCGGAGAAGCCGTAGTCGCCGATAGTCTGAAGGGATGACGGCAGAACAAGATCTTCCAGATGCGAGCACCCGTAGAATGCAGCATTCCCGATTTCCGTGACGCCTTCAGGGATGTTGAGTTCTTGTAGCAGGCTGCAGTTGTAGAAAGCCCAGTTTCCGATACGTTGCAGGGCGCACTGTGATGTTGCCGGGTCGTCGGCCTGCTCTTCCGTTGAACCGCCAAAATGGAGGGCGCTCAGGCTTCGGCAGTTTTCAAAGGCACTTTCACCGATCTCGGTCACCGATGCGGGGATAGTGAATTCCTGAAGCATACGGCAGTTTTCAAAAGCTCTGTAACCGATACGAGTTAATCCATTTGGTAATTTTGCAGTTTCCAATAAAGCAAAATCAAGGAAGCATTTGTCCGGAACATATTGAAAGTCATTGGTAATGAGAATTTCTATATCGATATAAGTTAACGTATTTTGCTGAATACTCAAAAATTCAATTATACGGTCATATATCGAGCTATCGGTGAACGGAGTATGGACTATTAAAGATTTTAATTTGGTGCTTACAAGCTGATCGGTTCCAAGATAGGCAAAGCCTATAGCGGGGTATACCAGTTCCTCCAAATTGGGAGAGTTTTCTATAAAAGACTCAGGCAAGTATTGCAGTGAATAATTCTTATATACGGTAAAGTTCCCGCATCCTGCAAACGCATCCTGTCCTACACTTGTGAGAGTGGACGGGATAGTGAGGGAGCGGAGAGAGATTGAAATGTAATGACATAGGTAAGCCGGAATATGTTCAACACCTTCTCCAATGACAAGCGTTGAAACATACCGCCATTCTGGAGAATCATAGATACTGGTGAAGTCAAGAAAATTGACAGCATTCCACTCAATTGTATTCAGATAGCTATTAGAATCAACTGCACTAAACCCAAAACATCTCAAGTTGGCAGGGATTGTGAGGGTTCTATCCTTTTTCCCTTCCGGATAGCGCAACAAAACAGTTTGATCTGCATTGTACAGGATTCCGTTTTCTGACAAATAAGCAGTATTGCCGGATTCAACATGGATATCAGTAAGATTATCTGTCGAAGCAAACGCTTTTGGTCCTATATTGACAACACTCGAAGGAACAGTGACTGAAGTAAGATTTGTACAACCTAAAAAAGCTGACTCAGCAATAACTCTTGTTCCTTCCGCTATGTCGTATGCTCCGCTTAAATCCTGCGTCGCATCGATTAAGCAGTTGTCGACATACAAAACATTGTCCACCCAATTTGAAGCATCGTTATAAAGAGTAGTTTTCCTGAACGCATCCGAACTTATGTACATGACGCTGGAGGGAATATTGACAGAAGAAAGAGAGAAACAATCTGCAAACGCACCGCCTCCTATACTTATAACGCCGGAAGGAATAGTGACAGAAGTCAGAGAGGAACAATATGCTAACGCAGCAGCTCCAATTACCCTTGTTCCTTCTGCAATTTCATAGGTTTCTCCGGTCAGTTCGGGTTTGACCGAGAGTAAGCAGTTGTCGACATACAATGCATTGTCCACCCAATTTGAGGGGTCGTCATAGAAGGCAGTTCCATTAAACGCAAACCAACCTATGTCTACAATACTGGAGGGAATGGAGACGGAAGTGATTCCGGCACAATTTTCAAAAACGTAATCATCAATACCTGTCACTGTGTAGGTACATTCCCCATGGGTAACGGTACTTGGAATAATGAGCTCTCCGGTAATGGAAGAGTAATCGTAATTATAGGCTACCGAAACTTCAGAAGGTCGGTCACGATTGATAGAATAGTAGAATTGGCCCTCTTGAAAGTCGCTATTTTGTGCCCAGGTGGCAAGATACACCATGACAAAGGCCAGAAGGAATAACATTTTTTTCATAAGTGTACGTGTTTATGGTTTAAAAAATATATAGAGTCAAAAAGCAGAATTGTGTTTTATGATAGAAGATATATCCTAATATGTGCTACAAATACACTGAAATTGAAAGCAGAATTGCGCTTTGTGCAAGGACTCCTCCTATACCATACAAATATAATATAAATATCTGATATTCACAATAGACAAATATATATAATCATTATTTTTTTGCTAATAAAATAATGATTAAACCCAAACAGACCATCAATTTTTGTGGAGGATTTCGTGTTGCTGCCAGGCAACTTTATTTTAGCATTTGCCGAAGGGCTATAGCGAGAAAAAGCGGGAAGCCAAATGCAGACAGCAGTGCGGAAGACGACTAAGAAGCACACCCCACCAACCGCCCAACAGGTTTGGCGGTCTAATAACCAATTTGGGTTAAATATATGAAATATGTTATCAAACATACGTGTTTTACTTTGAATTTTACAAATAAGTTTCTACTTTGCGAAAGCAAAAGGAAAAAGGCCGAAAGCGAAACCCAAGCTGAAGTCCGGTGGCGTTTTCGGGCGTTTTTTATTTGCTGAAAATGGAAAATTATTTTTTACTAACTTTTTAATATTCTCTAATACAATGAAAGTTTACGAAACCAACGAAATTAAAAACATTGCCCTCATTGGTAGTAAGGGATCTGGGAAAACCACACTCGCAGAAGCGATGCTTTACGAGTGTGGAGTTATAAAACGAAGAGGCAGCATCGAAAACGGCAACACCGTATGCGACTACTTCCCGGTGGAAAAAGAATATGGCTACACAGTATTCTCCACTGTCTGCTATGCAGAATTCCTGAACAAGAAACTCAACGTAATCGACTGCCCGGGCGGCGACGACTTTGTAGGCAACGCGATTACGGCTCTAAACGTTACCGACACTGGCGTTCTCCTTATCGACGCCCAATATGGTGTGGAAGTCGGCACACAAAATATTTTCCGTACTACTGAAAAAATTCAGAAACCGGTCATCTTTGCTGTCAACCAGCTTGACGGCGACAAAGTGGATTTCGACAACGTTATCCAACAAATGAAGGACGTGTTCGGCAACAAAATCGTCCTGATTCAATATCCTATCAACCCGGGTACAGGCTTCAACGCCATGATTGACGTGCTTTTGATGAAGATGTACAGCTGGGGTCCTGACGGTGGTGTTCCTACCATTTCTGAAATTCCGGCAGACCAGATGGAAAAAGCGAAAGAGCTGAACAAGCTGCTCGTGGAAGCCGCTGCCGAAAACGACGAAAACCTGATGGAAAAATTCTTCGACCAGGGAGTTCTTACTGAAGACGAAATGCGCGAAGGTATCCGCAAGGGCCTTATTGACCGCAGCATTTTGCCGGTATTCTGCGTGAGCGCGCTGAAAGACATGGGCGTTCGCCGTATGATGGAATTCCTCGGCAATGTCGTTCCTTTCGTCAGCGACATGCCAGTTCCGGTCGACACCAAATTAGAAGAAGTTCCGGCCGACTCCAACGGTCCGACAAGCATATATGTGTTCAAGACATCCGTTGAACCGCACATCGGTGAAGTTTCCTATTTTAAAGTAATGTCGGGTACGCTCAAAGCCGGCGACGACCTTACGAACATGCGTACAGGCAACAAGGAACGCATCGCACAGATTTTCTGCGTATGCGGACAAATCCGTACGGCCGTCGACGAAATCCACGCCGGCGACATCGGTGCAACCGTGAAGATGAAAGACGTGAGCACAGGCGACACGCTCAACGAAAAGAACTGCGAACACGTGTTTGACTTCATCAAATACCCGGCACCGAAATATCAGCGTGCCATCAAGCCGGTGAACGAAGCCGACGCTGAAAAGCTCAACGAAGTGCTCAACCGCATGCACCTCGAAGATCCGACATGGATTGTGGAACAGTCGAAAGAACTGAAACAGACTATCGTTTCCGGACAAGGTGAATTCCACCTCCGCACATTGAAATGGCGTATCGAAAACAACGATAAGATTCAAATCAATTTCATCGAGCCGCGTATTCCTTACCGCGAAACTATCACGAAGGCTTCACGCGCCGACTACCGCCACAAGAAGCAATCGGGCGGCGCCGGACAGTTCGGTGAAGTTCACCTCATCGTTGAACCTTACACAGAAGGCATGCCGGAACCGGACGTTTACAAATTCAACGGACAGGAATTCCGCATGAACATCCGCGACAAACAGGAAATTCCATTGGAATGGGGCGGCAAGCTCGTTGTCTACAACTGTATCGTGGGTGGTGCCATCGATGCACGCTTTATCCCTGCTATCGTGAAAGGCTTGATGGACCGCATGGAACAAGGTCCGTTGACAGGTTCTTACGCACGCGACGTACGCGTTTGTATCTACGACGGTAAGATGCACCCGGTTGACTCCAACGAAATCTCCTTCCGCCTTGCCGGACGTAACGCCTTCAGCGAAGCATTCCGCAATGCGAACCCGAAGATTCTGGAACCGGTTTACGATGTAGTGGTACTCGTTCCGTCCGACAAGATGGGTGACGTGATGAGCGACTTGCAAGGACGCCGTGCCATCATCATGGGTATGGAAAGCGAAAAGGGATTTGAAAAAATCACAGCCCGCGTTCCGTTAAAAGAAATGTCGTCCTACTCTACTGCCCTCAGCTCTATCACAGGCGGCCGCTCTTCTTTCACCATGAAGTTTGCGTCCTACGAACTCGTTCCGGGCGACATTCAGGAAAAACTGCTCAAGGCTTACGCCGAAGAAAACAAGGAAGAATAACAGACATTCAGACTTATATACTCCGAAACGGACATCTGCCAGACAGGTGTCCGTTTTTTCGTTCCCAACCGAAACGACAGGCCAAAAGAATCAATTAGAGGTTAGGGGTTATAGGTTAGAGTTGCCGGTAGATTTTTTTCGCGACAAACAGGGGAATTTTTGCTCTTTTTGTTCTTCTGTCAAAATAATTGGACAAAAGGGCATAATTTTGAGGATGTTATCAAAGGATGTCCTCCTCTAAGATAGAGGAGGTGGGCGAAGCCCGGAGGAGTATGAACGCTGTCGAAGGGTTGACAGATTATGGTTTACAGTTTACAGACGCTAACCCTTTGCTGACGTTCATACCCCTCAGTCGCTAGCGACGGCTCCCCTATCTTAGGGGAGCACATCCCACCATGCTTCCCCTCCAAAAAATAGCAAACTGTCAAAAAAATCGGACAAAAGGACATAAAGACATACTTTTGAGTATATTCTTATCAGCCGTTTTTGTTCTTCTGTCAAAAAAGAATATAAGCAAAACTGTCCGTATGTTTGGAAGACTATAAATAAAAAAACACATTCCGACACGTGGCTGTGTCGGAATGTGCTCCTATATCCTTTCAACGTTCAGGCAATCAGCAGCCCAGCAGCCGCTGCAATACTTCTACCTGATAGTTCCACAGATTTTTCGATTCTTCGAGCTCGTCGGGTTCGGCAAAATCCGTCACGGTCAGCAACGTAGTATCGGTCATTTCCGACACGTCAACCCTCAGTTCGAAATACGACTTGTCGTCCTCGTCCTTCCAGCGGTAACGCACATATTTTTCCGTACGCATCGCAATTATCGTAGCCGGCTGTTCGGTTCCCTTCCACGAGAAAACGACATCCTTTCCGTGCATCTCTGCATTGTCGGCAAACCACTCCTTCAGTCCGTTGGCAGTTGCCAGATACGACCAGAGCAAAGGCACGGGAGTGCTTTTCATTTCAAATTCCAGTGTATATTTTATTTTCGCCATAGTATTAAGTCCATAAAAAAATTTCGGGTGCTAAATAAACACAAAGTTCATAAACCAACAAATCTTTAAAGCACTTTTCTTGCAGAATTGACACTTTTCCACGGTTTAATATTTTTTCATACTGTATTTCCACAAATTCATGGAAATTTTATGGTTCATTACATTTTAATTCTATAATTTTGCAAATAGCAAAAAATACAACAATTATGGCTTTATTTGACAAGCTGATCCAAACAGCGCAACAGAACAAACAACGAATAGTCCTTGCAGAAGGCACAGAACCAAGAACTTTGCAAGCAGCCGACATGCTTCTCCGTGATGAAATCGCCAACATCATCCTCATCGGAAAGCCCGCAGAAATAACAGCTAAAGCAGCCGAACTCGGACTCAAGCATATCGACAAGGCTACAGTAGTAGACCCGACAAATACAGAAGCAACTGAAAAGTATGCACAACTTTTCTATGAGCTCCGCAAATCAAAAGGCATCACAATTGAAGATGCCCGCAAAACCGTTCTCAACCCTCTTTATCTGGGCTGTCTCATCATCAAGAACGGTGAAGCTGACGGACAGGTTGCCGGCGCACTCAACACTACCGGCGATGTGCTCCGCGCAGCATTCCAGGTCATCAAACCGAAAAAAGGCATCAGTGTCGTTTCCGGCGCATTCCTTATGCTTCTTCCGGAAAACTGCCCTTACGGCCAGGACGGCATGCTGATTTTTGCCGACTGTGCAGTAGTGCCTAATCCGACTGCAGCAGAATTGGCACAAATCGCCGTTTCATCGGCTCAGACAGCCAAGGATCTGGCAGGTTTCGACCCGCGTGTTGCCATCCTCAGCTTCTCAACCAAAGGCAGCGCAAAACACGAAATGGTGGACAAAGTCATCGAAGCTACAAAAATCGCCAAGGAAATGGCTCCGGAACTGGCTCTCGACGGCGAATTGCAGGCTGATGCAGCCATCGTTCCTTCAGTGGGCAAGAGCAAGGCTCCGAACAGCGACATCGCCGGAACTGCCAACGTACTGGTATTCCCGTCGCTCGAAGTGGGCAACATCACTTACAAGCTCGTTCAGCGTCTGAGCGGCGCACAGGCAGTAGGTCCTGTACTCCAAGGTCTGGCACGTCCGGTGAACGACCTTTCTCGTGGCTGCAGCCCGGAAGACATCTATAAAACAGTCATCATCACTTGTAACCAAAGCATCAACGCGTCCGAAAAATGAAAATATTAGTGCTCAACTGCGGAAGTTCTTCCGTAAAATACAAACTCATCGCGCTTTCAGGCAACGAGCAGAATATCCTTGCCGAAGGCGGCGTGGAAAAAATCGGTCTCCCCGACTCTTTCCTCAAATTCAAATACAACGGCGAGAAAGTGACTATCAACGCTTCTATGCCTAACCATAATGTGGCTATCCGCATCATTCTCGACAACCTGACAAGCGAAAAATACGGTTGCATCAAGAATTTTGACGAAATCGAAGCCGTTGGCCACCGCCTCGTTCACGGTGGAGAAAAATTCAACTCCAGCGTTCTCATCAACGACGAGGTAATCGCCAAGGTAAAGGAATGCTACGACCTCGCTCCGCTCCACAACCCGGTGAACATTGCCGGTGTCGACGCTATCAGCGAAATCCTTCCTGACGTGCCGCAAGTGGGCGTATTCGATACTGCTTTCCACCAGACAATGCCGTCGTACGCCTACATGTACGGTCTGCCCTACGAAATGTATGAAAAATACGGCGTTCGCCGCTACGGCTTCCACGGAACAAGCCACCGCTACGTTTCCCGCCGTGCCTGCGATTTCCTCGGTCTGGAATACGAAAAACAGCGCATCATCACTTGCCACATCGGTAACGGCGGTTCCATCACTGCCATCAAGGACGGCAAGTCGGTCGACACTTCTATGGGTCTGACCCCGGTCGAAGGTCTGATTATGGGTACTCGCTGCGGCGACGTTGACCCGGGAGCCCTTCTCTACATCCAGCAGAAAGAACAACTCGACCACGAAGGCATGCAGGCGCTCATCAACAAGAAGAGCGGTGTGGCAGGTCTGACAGGCGTATCTTCCGACATGCGCGACATTGAAAAGGCAGTGGAAGAAGGCAACGAACGTGCCATCATGGCGTTGAACATGTACGAATACCGCATCACTAAATATATCGGTGCCTACACGGCTGCATTGGGCGGTGTCGACGTGATTGTGTTCACAGGCGGCGTCGGCGAAAACCAGACAGGCACACGCGAACGCATCTGCAAGCAGCTTGCCTTCCTCGGCATCGAATTCGATGTTGAAAAGAACAAGACTCGCGGCGAAGAAATCGAGCTCAGCACTCCGAATTCAAAAGTTCGCGTCGTAGTCATCCCGACTGACGAAGAATATATGATTGCCCGCGACACGGAAGCAATCGTAAAGGCATTGTAAGAAGTCATACACTGAAAACGATACAGCGTAAAGACTGCATTCTGTATTCCGCAGAATGCAGTCTTTTTTCAAAAAGGTAGTTCCACTTTTTTCATATCATTTCTATGCGCAAGAAAAAACTGTGGCGGTTCATCCGTCTTTTCGTGGTCTGGTTTTTCATTCTTTCCATCGGTTCGGTCATTCTGTTCCGTTTCGTACCCGTCTATTTCACTCCGCTCATGGGCATACGCTGCGTGCAGCAGCTGGCCGACGGCAAAAGCCTGAAGCTGAAACACGACTGGGTGTCGCTCGACGAAATGTCGCGCCACATGCCGATGGCAGTCATCGCCTCGGAGGACAACCGCTTTGCCGAGCATCACGGCTTCGACTTCGTAGAAATCAAGAAAGCCATCAAGGAGCGGGAATCCGGCAAGCGGAAACGCGGCGCAAGCACCATATCGCAGCAAACGGCCAAGAACGTCTTCCTGTGGCCCTCATCATCATGGCTCAGGAAAGGACTGGAAGCCTATTTCACGGTCCTCATCGAAATCTGCTGGAGCAAGGAGCGCATCATGGAAGTGTACCTCAACTCCATTGAGATGGGCGACGGCATCTACGGCGTGCAGGCCGTAGCCGAAGAACATTTCAACAAGGATGCCGACAACCTGTCGGCCAACGAATGTGCCCTGATAGCCGCCACCCTGCCCAACCCGCGGAAATTCAACTCCGCCCACCCCTCCAGATACATGAAAAAACGCCAGGCACAAATCCGCCGCCTCATGCGCCTCGTCCCCCAATTCCCCGAAAAGAAGGATTAAGTACGGGGTTAACGTAAAAACGGGAAGTTTCCTTACTCGTTTTTTAATGATTCCCAATAAGGTTGCAGCCGTTCTCTTATCAATAGACCGACGGTCTGAAAATCTATGGATTCCGGGTATTTTATTTTCCGCAGAAAACCATTCCAGAAGGATTGACGGTCTTTCGATGAGAAAAACTCTTCGGTAAACAAGGGGTGATTCTCCCGATAACCAGTTTCCCTATTTGCAAAAGTCGATGTAATAGCATCCGACAGCATTTCACTATCCACCCTGTCTGTCACCAGAATACGATAGACATCAAAAAAGTCCTTCATGCGACTATTGGCCAAAGAGAGAACTATCATGGCATGGAACTTTTCCGCAACGACAGTTTCCAATGAATAAGCCTTTATCTCCGCCTGCGGTACGGTATCTATCAAAGTAGGAAAAGCCAGGTCTTGAGGCACAGGAGTAACAATATCGCCAAATCCTATATCCATAGATACGCGCTGACGGGCAGTGTCAAGATGAGCAACGACAGAAACACGTACTCCGTGATATTCCTTGTTTACCGTTATATCCTCCGCTTCTACCGTATCAGCGTCATAGTCGACTCCGTCAAGAACACATTCAACATTGCATATTTCCTTGAGAATTCGTTTGATGTTCTCCTTATCATTGTTGATACGGATCGCCATAAAGTCTATATCCAAGGTCGGACGGGCTTCAAAGCGGTCGTGAGCATAAAGCAAGGCACCACCCTTTAGGATAAAACGCTCACGGTAGTTGCTGATGGACAAACGATAAAGCAGCCGTTCCTGCATATAACGGGAAATCATCATTTGCGGATTGTAGCGTTCCGCTCTTGATAAATTCAGCAACCGTTCCTTAACCGATTTTCCGGAATTAATTGTTGTCTTGCTCATTATAGAATAAATTTTATCAACTCATCAATTTTTTTACCTACTCGCAGTTGCGATGCGTATTCATAGAGACGGGTGATGTCACGTTCTTTCCGCGACAGATAGTTATTGAATATTTCGGAGCTTACATCCAAGCCAATCTTATTCCGATACTTAATGGCATCGCAGACCGATTTTTCCAAATCATACACTTTAACCTTGAAACCGTCAATCTCCACTTCAATAACTCCGAGCTCATAAACCTTTTGTGTCATAAAACTAAGTTCAATGGGCGGGAACACAGGAAGCGTTATCCGTCGTGTGCGTTCTACCGCAATGTGGTATGCTTGTGGAATTTGAGTTGTAAGCTCATGGTACGACCATGCGGAATAAAGACACAACACACCGCCTGGTACCAATGTTTCGACATCAATCATTTGTTTGGCCAGTCCATTATTGAGTGCGTATACGCCTCGACGCAACCGTACAATCCGCCCGGTTCTCGTACCATACAATAACTGGTCATATAGAGATACCTTTTTAGCTTCCGCTGACGATATGTAGCCGCCATTACGAGTTATATATTCCGTTATATTCATTTTAATTCTTTTGTCATCTGCAAATTTACTGCATTTTTTCTAATATGCAGTATGTTTGATGAAATAATTAGGGCTGAACTATGATAATCTACTGTTTAGTGATTCAGTTTATTACAAATGTACCCATTATGGAACATCTACGCCATACCTCAAAATGAAGAATTTTCATTAGACAGTGAAGCAAAACAGCAATAACCTTTGGGAAAACAACAGAATATGGGAACTATACGGTATCAAATGATACTATCATTGAACGTAGAATTGAAATGTTTTGTGTTTATCGTTAATATAAAATGGGCAGAGAATACACATTAGTATTTTCTACCCATCTTCTGAATTTTCAAGTCTTATCTGCTCGAATAGTGTGAACTATGAGAGCGATGCGAACTGTGTGAGCTATGTGAGCTATGGCTACTGTGTGAACTGTGACTTGCCAACAGCTTAAACTCGGCAGAAGACTGCTCCAATACCAGTGTCTGTTGCTGTTGTTGTTCAATTTGAGTGTCACTATGCGTTACTTTAGTAACAATCTTTTCTCCAACAGAAGCACAATAACCCACCCCTGCAATAACCGCAGAGACAACAAAAAACAAGAGTTTCTTCATTAAAACCTCCTTCTTTTAATTAAACAATCAGTTATTTAACACAATATATCTAATGAGATATGTTCGATTTTTTTAATATGTGAACTGTGAGCGTTTCTATTAGATGCAAAAAATCCTGCACATTGTCCTTTTAGCGCACATCCGTTACATTCTTCTATATAGATGTCTTTCCAATCTGAAATAGACTGTTGAGCATAACAACGAATATCTTGAGGGAGGACACATAATTGTGCGTTGTAGATATAAGGTTTCATTCCTCTATCTGCAAGTAACAGTACCGCCTCTCGCAATTCATTATTATAGTCATATGGGTCTATCCATAATTCATCAAAATTTTCTTTTGCCAATCCAATCGTTTCCATTTGCATAAAAGCAACCTGTGCAACAAAAGGGAAATTATGGTAGATAAAATCTGCAAATTGAGGAAGTCGCTTATACGTTTGCTTATGGACTACTATACGTAACCCGATACGCTGACGGAATAATGCCAAATTATAGAGTCCTTGAACTGTTTTATAAAATGTTTTAGCCCCCACAATACGGTTATGTTCTTCGGCAATGTCCGAAAACAACGGAATATCTATTTGCAAATCTTGATGTCTACACTTGGCCAATTTCATCGCATATTCTTTTTCTGCGAATTTTACTCCGTTAGACAGAATGCTGATAGCTGTTTGAGGTAATACTTTTTTGATATGGTTTATCAATGTAAAAAGATTATCTCCAATAAGCGTTGGCTCTCCTCCTGTTATACCTATCTCTTGAGTATTTTTATTAAATAGAGATATTAGTTGCAAGTTGAAAGGAGTTTTATCTTTCTCTTGTAAGATTGGAGGTTGTGGGCACATGATACAACGATGGTTACAACGTTCTGTTGCCATCAGCGCATTATGATTGGAGTTAATTTCATATACAAATATTATTTCTCCTTTTGTATTAATAACAACCACATCACCTTCATGAAACTCAGTAATATCATCTACTATACAATAAGGTTTCCGCTTACCTTTGAATGCTACAGTTTCTGTAATGGTCGCCAAATAGCCGAATGTAGACAGACTGTTTGCGTCTTTGCAAACCAATATATCCTTGGAACGACCCAAAATATTCTTCTTGCCAAAGGTAATACGCCCCACGATATCATCTTCTACATTGTATGGAACACATTGAATTTGTTTCATATCATACTCAATTTAACCAAGACCAAAATATTCTGTTTATCTCTGGATCATGCTTCCGTAACAGCTCAAACAAATAATGTATAATGGCTTTTGTCTTTTTACACATTTCATTTGTTGGTCTAAAGCCAACCATATCACCTTGTTCCGACATATTACGAACAGGATCAGCTCCGCAATATGGCTGAAAAACACACTCAGCACAGACAGGTAGGCATTCATTACAGGCAGAAGCAATGATATGGTGTAGCAACTCTCCATTAAACATTTCCTGATAAGTATTTTCGTTCACATTACCTAATCGGAAATAGAAATTCTTGAAACGAGCCATCATACGAGCTTCGTCAGAAACATAAACATTTCCGTCATAATCGTAGATTGCTCCTGCGATGCCAACACCAGCCGGTGATTGTAAGTCAACAAAGCCCGTAGCAAATGGCGTTAGCATTCGCTTTAACAATAATGCAGCAAAACCTTCCACAAAGAAAGTCCCTTGTCTGTTCAGTTCTATAATATAGTCTAATCCCTCCTTGTAATTAGCAATAAAATCCTCTACAGGGTAAGCTATTTTATCCTTATATTGCTTTGCAAATCCATAAGGATTGAGAGAACGTAGGAATATATTATTGAATCCTAATCTAATGTATTCATCTATAATTTCTTTAAAACGCCCTAAACTATGTTTTGAAGTAGTCATTAATGCCGAAACACATTCACTATCACCCCAAATTTGCCTTATCATCATAAGATTTTTTTCAAAAATTGCATGATGATCCAATTCTTTATTTTGCAGAGGTCTGTTTATATCATGCAAATCTTTAGGGCCATCCAAAGAAGTGGATATCATACATTTATGCTTTTTCAAGTACTTCACCATATCTTCAGTGAGTAGCGTAAGGTTTGTACAGATTACAAAATCCAATTCTCTTTTTTTGAACAAGTTTTGCCATTCAGCTTCTTCAATGATATATTTTACCATATCGAAGTCTGTTGATGGGTCTCCACCCTGAAACTCTATTTTGATACAAGGCGACGGAGATTGGAATATGGTTTTCACTACATTCTTTGCCGTCTTTTTAGTCATATCGGCAGAATGGTCATCCATATTCTTACGGGCAACCTGACAATAAATACAACTTGAATTACAACGTAGTGTTGGTACAATCATGTGTAACGAAGTGAAATCACGCAAGATGCTTTTTTTCGTTCTAAACTTGGTAGCAAGCATCTGCACCACATCTTCTACGTTGTCTGTTGTAGCTATTTGTTTAGAAGCAAGGTCATAGAACAATTCGCTATGTTCGTCTAACTCACCATTAACAAAAGCGTGGAAATCATCATTTGGCAAAAAAAGATATTCCCCCACTTCATTTGTAAGCAAATATTCTTCATCATCGAATCGTTCAAAACGGAACGGCAGTAATTGATAAGCCATAATTTGTTATTTAGAGGTTACAGGTCTGAACGCTTCTTGAACTATCATATCCCGAATATGCCCAAACTGCACATTTGTATTATAGCGAATCTGTTGGTCTATCAATTCGTTGCAAAATTGTTTAAGAACATCTTCCGTAACATTGCTATTATCTTTCGATTCAAAGATAACATTCACAAAAGTTCGGTTACAAGTATCTGTCTGTTGATGTATATAGAACAGATGAGAAAATTTATAAACAGCTGCTGTTATAACTTCTTTGGCATACAAACTTGTATCAATTGCTACCTGAAATCGACCTCCATCAGGCCCTATAATCGGGATTTTAATTTCTGCCATAATCACACTTATGTCTTTGGCAGTCCTCAAAGACCTTTATTAATACACGAAGCGTGGAACTGCAATGCCACATCTAAGTTGGAGGTCGTAGGAAAACCTGTAGTACGGATATGGTTATAGCAGCCCACGCTATAGCGTGAGAACCACTATGCTTCCTCTCGTACTATGTTCGAAATTTCCTACGTTTCCAACTTACAAGATAAGCATAACGCTTCTTTTTTCTCTCATGTCTTGGAAAGAGTTTTCTCAATCCTCTACAAAAATAGCTAAAAAAACATGACAAACCATTTAAAACGAAGATTTTTATGTAAGTTTGCATCTACGAATTAAAGTGGAACCATAAAACATTACAATCAGATGATATCAAATTTCATTACGTGGACTTTTAATCCTGATATGATTTCGTGGCCGGTGACCATCCGCTGGTACGGCATGATGTTCGCCATCGGTTTTATATTGGGCGTATATATCATTTCTAAAATCTTCAAGCATGAAGGCGTGAAGCAAAGCTGGGTGGACTCGCTTTTTGTCTACGTCATTCTGTGTACGGTAATCGGTGCCCGACTGGGCCACGTGTTCTTCTACGCCTGGGACTACTATTCGCAGAATCCGGGCGAAATTCTGAAAGTGTGGCACGGAGGACTGGCCAGCCACGGAGGTGCCATCGGCATCCTGCTCGGCATGTTCCTCTACTCATGGAAGGTGACGAAACGCAATGTGCTGTGGACGCTCGACCGTCTAGTGATTCCGGTGGCCATGGTAGGCGGACTTATCCGCATGGGCAACCTGTTCAACCACGAAATTTACGGCGACCCGACCAACCTGCCGTGGGGTTTCCGCTTCATTGAAAACCTCGATGCATGGATGCAGGGCGCACAGCCGATATTCAGCGTACCCTCCCACCCGACACAAATCTACGAGGCTCTCTGCTACTTTGCCTTGTTCGGACTGCTGATGTTCCTCTACTGGAAGCGCAACGCAGGCGAACGTCAGGGACTGATTACGGGTGTGTTCTTCGTCATTCTTTTCACGGCACGTTTCCTTATCGAATATATCAAAAACCCGCAGGAAGACTTCGAAGTGGGCATGATTCTGAACATGGGACAAATTTTGAGCATTCCGTTCATCATTGCCGGCATCATCCTTTGGATTCGCGCAATGAAAAATCCGCGTGTGCCTATCGACTATAAAAACGAGTTTGCTCCGGAAGACAAAAAGTAACGGACTATGACAGAACAGCTTGATTCTTTCTATCAGACAATCGGCTATACGGCCGGCGGACAAATCGACACGCCCCACCGCATTATCATCGTCGTGTCGGTGCTTGCGCTGTGCTTTATCGTCTATCTGCTCTGTAAAAAAGTTGTCGTTCCCGTTCTGCAAAAATTGGTTTCAAAAACCTCGGCCACTTGGGACGACCATCTGCTGAACGAAAAGGTGACGAACGTTGCCTGCCAGTTCCTGCCGCTACTTCTCCTCTATCTGCTCCTTCCGCTGGCTTTCCACGACAAGCCGCTGATACTTGAGGTTGTCAACAAACTGGCCGTTCTGCTCATCATAGCTATCGGCACAAAACTGATATTGGCATTCATCTCCACGTTCTACATCATCACCAACGAGTCCGACAAGATGCGCAACAAGTCGCTCAAGGGCTTCTACCAGATGCTGAAAATCGTGGTGGTGTGCATCAGTCTGATTCTGATGTTCAGCATTATTCTTGACAAGCGTCCGGAAGTACTGCTGACCGGTCTGGGAGCTTCGGCAGCCATTCTGATGCTCGTTTTCAAGGATTCGATTATGGGCCTTGTGGCAGGCGTGCAAATCAACGCCTACGACATGCTCCGTCCCGGCGACTGGATTAAAATGGATAAATTCAACGCCGACGGTATCGTGACGGAAGTGACACTCAACATTGTCAAAATCCGCAACTGGGACAACACCATCATTACCATCCCGACCTATCTGCTCGTCAGCGATTCGTTTCAGAACTGGCGCGCCATGTGGGAAAGCGGACGGCGGAGAATAAAGGAAATCCTCTATATCGATGTCAACAGCGTGCATTTTTGCGATGAGGAAGAAAAAGCGCGCTTCGAGAAACTGGTGAAAAACTGCCCGGCTACCGTGGGACAGCCAAGCAATCTCCACTATTTCCGCTACTATATGGAGAACCACATTGCACAGCATCCGAAAGTGACAACGGAACCCCACATGATGGTGCGCCTGCAACCAGCCACCGAGCACGGTCTGCCGATAGAGATCTACTGCTTCTCGGCAAACACCCAATGGATTCCCTATGAACACCTGAAAGCGGAACTGGTTGAGTTTGCCCTCGCCTCGCTCCCCGTGTTCGGACTGAAAGCCTTCCAGTCACCAACCGGAAAAGACATTTCCCAACTTTCGAAATAAGAGAAGAATACAATAGTTATTATTGTTATTTTAGCACCCGGTTGCGAAACCGCTGTTTCCGAAATGGCTGTTTCGCAACCGTTTTTTATTGTCTATTGACTAAATTCCAGTTACTTGCTCTGTATTCGGCTTTTAATCTTTATGGACAGAAGAACAAAAGGAGACATATCTTAAATTGGCAAGCATATAAATTTCGATGTTCGCTATCTAATCCAAAAATCGGATGCAGTTCAGCATAGCCAAACTTGAAAACTCTGTTTTCATTTGCCTCTGCGCTCACCTTTTCTAATCTTTGGAGAAGATAGGATGCGTCTCAGCAGAAAAAATCAAGCGTGCTTGTTTTTTCTGCATTCGACTTTCACTATCTTTCGATAAAATAGGCGGCGGTTTGGGATAAAAAATAATTGAAACAAGCTTCATTATTTTATTCTCCGCTCACCTTTCACTATCTTTGTAAATTATTTCAGCAGGTATAGTTTATGGCAGAAAAGAGCATACAAATCAAAGGGGCACGTGTCAATAATTTAAAGAACATTGATGTAGAAATTCCACGCAACAAATTTGTAGTCATTACCGGACTTTCGGGTTCGGGAAAATCGTCGTTGGCGTTCGACACGCTATACGCAGAAGGACAACGACGCTATGTGGAAAGTCTGTCGTCGTATGCGCGCCAGTTCATGGGACGTATGCAGAAACCGGAATGCGACTACATCAAGGGACTGCCGCCTGCCATTGCCATCGAACAGAAAGTAAGCACGCGAAATCCGCGAAGCACCGTAGGCACATCGACCGAAATCTACGACTACCTGCGCCTGCTGTTTGCCCGCATCGGCAAAACCTACTCCCCCGTTTCGGGCCGTCAGGTGAAAAAGCATACGGTGGAAGACGTGCTTGCCACCATTGCCACCTATCCCGAGGGTACACGCTTTGCCATTTTGACTGCCATCAATGTGCCGGAAGGACGCGAATTCAACACGCAACTCGACATCTACCGCAAGGAAGGCTTCTCGCGCGTTGAATGGGACGGTAGTTTTTATGCCATCGACGACATTATTGACGGCACGGAAAAAGTGGACACAGCAGCCTGCAACCTGCTCATCGACCGTCTGGCTGTAGCCAACGACCCGGACACCATCAGCCGCATCAACGACTCACTGGAAACGGCGTTCTACGAGGGCATGGACCAATGTAAAATCAAGGTATGGGCCGACGGTTCGGTGCGAGAGCACTGTTTCTCAAAGCGTTTTGAAGAAGACGGCATGACCTTTATCGAGCCGACCGACCAGATGTTCAATTTCAACAACCCCTACGGAGCTTGTCCGAAATGCGAAGGTTTCGGAAAGATATTGGGCATTGACGAGGACTTGGTGATACCCAACAAGGCCCTGTCGGTGTTCGACGATGCCGTAGTGTGCTGGCGCGGCGAAAAGATGAGCGAATGGAAAAAGGCGTTCATCCATGCGTCTGCTCCGCTCGGTTTCCCTATCCATCGTCCCTATTACCAACTGACGGAAGAAGAAAAGGACCTGCTATGGCACGGAAACCGTAAAGTGGAAGGCATCGACCGCTTCTTCCAGATGATTGAAGAAAACCAGTACAAGATACAATACCGAGTGATGCTGGCACGCTATCGAGGCAAAACTACCTGCAACGAATGTCACGGAAGCCGCCTGCGTAAGGATGCGCTCTACGTGAAAGTGGGAGGATGTACGATTGCCGACATCGTAAAGATGCCGATTTCCGACCTGCGCGAATGGTTTGACAACCTTACGCTGAGCGAAACCGATGCCATGATAGCCAAACGCCTGCTCACGGAAATAAAAAACCGTATCAGCTTTCTGTGTGACGTCGGATTGGAATACCTGACACTCGACCGCCTTTCTTCGTCGCTTTCCGGCGGTGAAAGCCAGCGCATCAACCTCGCCACCTCGCTCGGAAGCAGTCTGGTAGGCTCGCTCTACATTCTCGACGAGCCGAGCATCGGTCTGCACTCGCGCGACACGGAGAAACTGATTCGCGTACTGCGCCAGTTGCAGCAAATCGGCAATACGGTGGTGGTAGTGGAACACGACGAAGAAATCATGCGCGCCGCCGACTATATCATTGATATCGGTCCGGAAGCCGGACGACTGGGAGGCAAGGTGATTTATCAGGGCAACGTGTCGGAACTGGAAAAGGCAACGGACAGCTACACCGTGCGCTATCTGACCGGCGAACTGACCATTCCCGTGCCCGACCTGCGCCGGAAATCGCGCAACTTCATCGAAATCAAAGGTGCAGCGCACAACAACCTCAAGGGTATTGACGTGAAATTCCCGCTCGGAGTAATGACTGTCGTAACGGGAGTCAGCGGTTCGGGAAAATCGACGCTTGTGCGCGACATTCTTTATAAAGCCATGCTGCGCCACATGGGTGAAGCAGGCGACGCACCGGGTGCCTACTCATCGTTGTCGGGCGACTTGAACATGGTGAAAGCCATCGAATTCATCGACCAGAACCCTATCGGAAAGTCAACCCGAAGCAATGCCGCCACCTATCTGAAAGCTTTCGACGAAATACGCAAGCTCTACGCCGAACAGCAGGGAGCCAAGCAGATGGGCTTCAGTGCAGGCTATTTCTCATTCAATGCCGAGGGAGGCCGCTGCGAGGAATGCAAGGGCGAAGGTACGATTACTATCGAAATGCAGTTTATGGCCGACATCACCCTGCCCTGCGAAAGCTGTCACGGCAAACGCTACAAGCAGGAAGTGCTCGAAATTGAATACAACGGCAAAAATATCAACGACGTGCTAAACATGACTGTCAACCAGGCCATCGAATTTTTCGGAGCATCGAAAGGCTCGATTGAAAGCAAAATCGTAAAGCGGTTGAAACCGTTGCAAGATGTAGGTTTGGGATATATCAAGCTGGGACAGTCGTCGTCCACCCTTTCGGGCGGTGAAAACCAGCGCATCAAGCTCGCCTATTTCCTCAGCATGGACAAGCAACAGCCCACGCTCTTCATTTTTGACGAGCCGACTACGGGATTGCATTTCCACGACATCAATACGCTGCTGAAATCATTTAACCGCCTGTTGGCGAAAGGCCATACAATCGTGATTATCGAGCATAACATCGACGTTATCAAATGTGCCGACTACATCATCGACATGGGACCGGAAGGTGGAAATGCCGGCGGAAACGTAGTGTGCTGCGGCACGCCGGAAGAGGTGGCATCATGCCCGGCAAGTTACACCGGAAAATTCCTCAAGGAAAAACTCGGATAATCCCCCTGTTTCACATCGGACGCACCTCGGGTGCGTCCCTACGAATGCAAGGATATTCAAGCTAAATCGAATTATACTATAAAATACGATGAACGACACAAACGACTGCAAACCAAGCGCAAACGCACCGTCGACAAACAAACCGCCATTCATACAGCGTAAAAGTCCTCGGGCTGCTTTTCATGACTATAACAACGGAGATTATTTCGTCACTATCTGTACAAAAGGGCACAAACATTATTTCGGGAAAATAGAGAATGGCGAGATGAAGCTTTCGCAAATGGGAATATTTGCGACCAACGCTTTGGAGAACTTGCCTTCACATTACAAATATGCCCAAGTACTACTGTTCGTAGTCATGCCAAACCACATACATGCCATTGTTTGCATTGAAACGCCATCAAAACACCCCGAATGCATGCCATCACAGCGTGCTGCATTAAGCGTTGTTATCGGAGGATTCAAACAATCGGTAACACTCTTTGCCAAACAACATAACATTAAATTCAAATGGCAAAGCCGGTACCACGACCATATCATCCGCGGAATTCACGACGGCAATAATATCTCCGAATATATTCAAAACAATGTTGCAAGATGGGATAATGATTGTTACAACAACACCCTCACAAAACAACCGTAAGCACACATCGAAAGCCATTATTAGAAAATCACACAACAGTAGGGACGCACCCCAGGTGCGTCCAACAAGGAACGACAAAGATATCCAAACATACTTTCTTGACAGTTCGGACGCACCTGGGGTGCGTCCCTACAGCAATATAACAACCTTAAACACAAAAAAACACCTGCCGAAACGATTTCAGCAGGTGTTTTTTTGTTATCGTAATCCTTCGCTATGCGAACAGCAGTACTATCAACTGCGCCGTGACGACTCGAAGGAACATTGTCAACGGATAAACCGTAGAATAGGCTACGGCAGGAGCATCGTTGTTTGCCACCTTGTTGGAATAAGCCAATGCAGGGGGATCGGTATAGCTACCTGACATGATACCGAGAATTGACAGATAGTTGAACTTGAATTTCACTCTTGCCAAAACTCCCATCACCATCTGCGGGATGAATGTGATGATGAAACCCCACATTACCCAACGCAAGCCCTGGGCATTGAACACTGTATCGTAGAACTTCTCGCCGGCAGCAAGTCCGACAGATGCAAGGAACAGACAGATACCGATTTCACGCAGCAGCAAACTTGCACTTGAAGAGGTGTAAGTGACAAGTTTCAACTTGTAGCCGAAACGGCTCAAAAGAATTGCCACTACCAACGGACCACCGGCAAGACCCAACATCAGGTCGGCCGACATACCCGGAATAGCAATAGGAATTGAACCGACAACGATACCGAGGAAAATTCCGACAAACATCGTCACCATGTTCGGCTCGTGAAGGCGTTTCATGGAGTTACCCAAGCGTGTTGCCAAACGGTCGATATCGTCAGGATTACCAACGACTGTGATACGGTCGCCCACCTGCAATGTCAAGTTCGGGCTTGCAAGCAAGTCTACACCGGCACGGTTTACGCGAGTAGCGTTCAATTTGTAACCCATGCGCAAACGCATCGAACCCAACTTGCGACCGTTATATTCACTCTTAGTCACCAGAATACGGCGTGAAACAACCAGTCCCGGAGAAGTTTCCCAGTCCTCTTGAATCACCTGACCGATAACGGAACTGAACACTGATTCATCCTGCACGGAGCAAACCACCAACAACGAATCACCACAATGCAACACGGTGTCGGCATTCGGAATGATTACTTCGCCGTTTGCCTTTTTAACGCGGGAAACAACGAAGTTATGGTCGATGATATCGTGAAGTTCTTTCAGATTTCTACCATTGATCAGCTGATTTTCCACCATAAAGGTCACCACGTGAGGCTTCAGTTGGCTGGATTCCTTTTCATCTTCAATTTCCTTTGACTCCTTGTCAACTTTGATTTTGAAGAAAATCTTCAGTAAAATCATTGAAAGGATAATACCGATTACTCCCAGCGGATAAGCAGCAGCATATCCCATTGACATGTCGTCGGCACCTGTCGGATACTTGTCAACCATGCCGTCCAATGCCTGCTGCGCAGCACCCAATCCCGGAGTATTGGTTACGGCACCGGAAAGAATACCAACGATTTGAGGAATTGACAGAGAATCATCAAAATAGAAAATAGCCAAGGCAATTCCCACATTCAACAATACACCGATCGTAGCAACCAGGTTCATCTGCATTCCTCCCTTTTTAAAAGAAGAGAAGAATCCGGGACCTACCTGAATACCAATTGAAAAAACAAACAGAATCAAACCGAATTCACGAATGAACTTCAACAACGTATCGTTGCTGATATTGAATCCGAAATGACCAAGCAAAATTCCGACAAACAACACAAAAGTCACTCCAAGCGATACGCCAAAAATCTTCACTTTCCCCAGTAATACACCCAAGGCAATCACAATGGCATAAACAAGAATGTCGTGTGCAATAGTCGGCTCAGTAAACAAGGATGTTAACCATTCCATCTTAACGCAAATATTTATAGGTATTTAAAATTCTGTGCAAAATTACTATTTTTTTATGTATTTCACGAATATTTTTATTGAATAACCGCAAAATTCCGAATAAATTGTAATGCATTTGCCCACATTTACAGGCTTTTACTATCATTTTATAAGATTTCCCCCACATTTATTGAAAAATATTTGGTATTTCAAAATATTCCCTTTACATTTGCAATCGTAATAGGAATTACAATTTAAAGATGAAAGTAAACAACAACATAGGAATTATCGGTATTATTTCTCTAATTTCTCTAGTCGTCATTCATCCGGCTAATGAGGAACGGTGATTCTTACCCTATATTTTAGTTAGTAACTATTGACCTTTCCTTATGAATATATGGAAAGGTTTTTTTGTTAATATAAAAGCGAAAATGAGCAAACCACTTAGAAGCGCCGCCAGCACTGCCGGCAGAAGAATGGCAGGAGCGAGAGCACTATGGCGCGCCAACGGAATGAAAGAGGAACAAATCGGGAAACCGGTTATCGCTGTTGTCAACTCGTTCACACAATTTGTGCCGGGACACGTGCATCTGCACGAAATCGGACAATTCGTAAAACAGGAAATTGAAAAATTAGGATGCTTCGCCGCCGAGTTCAACACAATTGCCATTGACGACGGAATCGCCATGGGCCACGACGGGATGCTCTACTCGCTGCCGTCGCGCGACCTGATTGCCGACAGCGTAGAATATATGGTAAATGCCCATAAGGCCGATGCAATGGTGTGCATCAGCAACTGCGACAAGATTACGCCGGGCATGCTGATGGCAGCCATGCGCCTGAACATTCCTACGATATTCGTTTCGGGCGGACCGATGGAGGCTGGACATCTTGGAAACCGCGCACTCGACCTGATTGACGTAATGATTGACTCAGCCGACAGCTCTGTAGACGACGAAACCGTCAGCAACCTCGAACGCCTTGCCTGCCCGACGTGCGGCTCCTGTTCGGGAATGTTTACCGCCAACTCCATGAACTGCCTGAACGAAGCCATCGGAATGGCACTACCGGGCAACGGTACGATTGTTGCCACTCACGCCAACCGCAAAGAGTTGTTCCGCAAAGCGGCGGAAACTATCGTAAAGAACTGCCGCGCCTACTACGAAGAGGACGACGACTCGGTTCTGCCGCGCAACATTGCCACCCGCCAGGCCATGCTCAACGCCATGACTCTCGACATAGCCATGGGAGGAAGCACCAACACGGTGCTCCACCTGCTTGCCATAGCCCACGAAGCCGGAGCCGACTTCACGATGGCTGACATCGACCGACTCTCGCGACACACGCCGGTACTTTGCAAAGTGGCGCCCAACTCCGCATACCACATTCAGGACGTAAACCGTGCGGGCGGCATACTTTCCATCATGAGCATTCTGAGCAAACAGCATATCATTGACACTTCATGCAAACGAGTCGACGGTCTGACACTGGAAGAAGCCATCAGCCGATATGCCGTTGACGGAAGCGACTTTGGTCCGGAAGCCGAGAAACTATGGAAATCAGCCCCTTGTGGCGTTCGCAACCTGCAACTTGGCAGCCAGGAAAGCTACTATACCGAACTCGACACCGACCGTGCCAAAGGCTGTATCCGTGATTTTGAACACGCCTATGTGAAAGACGGCGGACTTGCCGTGCTCTACGGCAACATTGCTCTTGACGGCTGCGTTGTCAAAACGGCAGGTGTCGACGAAAGCATCTTCCATTTCCGTGGAACGGCAAAAGTTTTCGAATCGCAGGAAGAAGCTGTCGACGGAATCCTTGGCGGAGAAGTTGTGGCAGGCGATGTAGTGGTCATCACCCACGAAGGACCGAAAGGCGGACCGGGCATGCAGGAAATGCTCTACCCTACCTCCTACATCAAGTCCCGCCACTTGGGAAAAGAATGTGCCCTAATTACTGACGGGCGTTTCTCAGGAGGTACGTCGGGCCTCTCCATCGGCCACATTTCGCCGGAAGCCGCAGCCGGAGGCAATATCGGACTGGTGAAGACCGGCGACATTATAGACATCAACATTCCGCAGCGCACCATCAAGGTAGAACTGACCGACGAACAGCTTGCCGAACGCCGCAAAGCGGAAGAAAGCCGCGGAAAAGCAGCCTTTACACCTACTTCACGGCAGCGTGAAGTATCAAAAGCCCTGAAAGCCTACGCAGCCATGGTTTCGTCGGCCGATAAAGGCGGAGTAAGAATGATTGACTAACCAACAAAAGAAGCACTCTATGAGTAACCAGATATCAGGAGCAGAAGCGATTATCCGCTCATTGCTCGCCGAAAACATCGAGACCATATTCGGATATCCAGGAGGAGCGATTATCCCGGTATATGACGTACTTTACGGCTATACCGACCGTCTTCGCCACATCCTTGTTCGCCACGAACAGGGTGCGGTACACGCCGCACAGGGCTTTGCCCGCGTATCGGGAAAAATCGGCGTGGCCATCGTCACTTCCGGTCCGGGAGCCACCAACATCATCACCGGTGTGGCCGACGCACTGACCGACAGCACGCCTTTGGTGGTAATTTCCGGACAGGTCGACAGCAAGGTGCTCGGAAGCGATGCCTTTCAGGAAACCGACGTTATCGGCATCACGCAGCCGGTAACGAAATGGAGCTACCAGGTGCGCCGTGCCGAGGACATTCCCTGGGCTATCTCCCGCGCATTCTATATCGCCGCAAGCGGCCGTCCTGGTCCGGTGGTTATCGACGTGACGAAGGACGCACAAACAGGAATGATGGAATGGGGTTACGAAAAGTGCAACTTCATCCGCAGCTATAACCCGACACCGAAAATCAATCCGGAAGCAGTGGAACAAGCTGCCGAACTCATCAATTCCGCCCAACGTCCATTAATTATCGCCGGACACGGAGTGATGATTGCCAAAGCTGAAAAAGAGCTGGTTGAATTAGCTGAGAAAGCCGAGATTCCGGTCATCAACACGCTGATGGGACTTTCGTCCATTCCGACCGACCATCCGCTCTACAAAGGCATGGCAGGCATGCACGGCAACATAGCCGCCAACGTGGCGACGAACGCCTGCGACGTGCTGATTGCCATCGGAATGCGCTTCGACGACCGCGTAACGGGCGATCCGAACAAATATGCACGACAGGCGAAAATCGTGCATATCGACATCGACCGTTCGGAATTCAACAAAAACATTCCGACCGATGTTGCCATTCACGGTGACGCCCGGAAGGTATTGGAACAACTCTTGCCACAAATCACCGCAACATCACACAAGGATTGGCTGGCAACCTTCGAGCGTCCGCAAGCCGTAGAAGATGAAAAAGTCATCCACCCTGAAATCTATCCAGCGGAAGGCCCTATGAACATGGGAGAAGTGGCACGCAAGGTGTCGGAAGCGACGGGCAACAAAGCCATACTTGTAACCGATGTAGGACAAAACCAAATGCTGTCCGCACGCTATTTCAAATACACGCAGCCCGACAGCATCGTGACTTCGGGCGGACTCGGCACCATGGGCTTCGGACTCCCTGCCGCCATCGGTGCAAAAATCGCTGCACCTGAACGCGAAGTATGCCTCTTCGTAGGCGACGGAGGCCTACAAATGACCATTCAGGAACTGGGTACGATTTTGGAATTCAAGGTGCCGGTAAAAATCATCCTGCTTAACAACAATTTCCTTGGCATGGTACGCCAATGGCAGGAACTGTTCTACAACAAGCACTACAGCCAAACGCCGATGACCAATCCCGACTTCTCGCTGATCTGCAAAGCTTACGGAATAGAGGCAGAAGACGTTTGCACGCGTGAAGAACTCGACGGCGCCATCCGCAGAATGGTTGACTGCAAGGGAGCTTATCTGCTGAACGTGAACATCAAGCCGGAAGGCATGGTATTCCCGATGACTCCGGCAGGAAGCGGCATCGACACCATATTGGTAAATTCAACCGAACGCTACAACTAAAAAACCGACGCATGATGGAAAAAACATTATATACAGTCACCGTATTCACCGAAAACAGAGTCGGACTGCTGAGCCAGATATCAATCATCTTCACCCGACGCAGCCTCAACATTGAGAGCCTTTCGGTGTCGCCCTCCACAATCCCGGGCATCCACAAGTTCACCATCACCGTATGGAGTGAAAAAAGCGTCATCGAAAAAGCCGTAACACAGATTGACAAACGCATAGATGTGCTCAAGGCATTCTACTATACCGACGACGAACTGGTTTTTCAGGAAATTGCACTCTACAAGGTGCCGACCGACAAGCTGCTCGATGAAAAAGAACTGGAATCTATCATCCGCCGCCACAATGCCCGCATCCTCGAAATGAACCGGGAATTTACGGTTATCGAGAAAACCGGACAGAACAAGGAGACGGAAGTCCTGTTTGAAGAATTGAAAAAATACGGCATCCTGCAATTTGTCAGAAGCGGACGTGTGGCTGTGACGAAAATGAAGGAAGAATATCTGAACATGTTTCTTGAACATCAAAAACAGAGAGAAGAAGAACTTAATGGTACTTACAGAGAGTAAGCAGCTTTACAGCTGCCGCCATATGCTGACAGCCGGAGAATGCAACGCACAGCGCGAAATGCCGCTACAGCTCCTGGCTTCGAGAATTATCGAAATTGCCACCTTCCATGCCAACTACTGGGGCGTGGGCTACGCAAAACTGCTGGAGCACAACCAGGCGTGGGTGCTCTCAAGAATGGCAATCGAAATGACACGCTTTCCGAAAGTGGGCGAACACTATACGCTCACCACATGGGTGGAAAACTACAACCGCCATTTTTCGGAACGCCACATTGAAATCAAAGACGACAACGGCAATGTGCTGGGATACGCCCGGACCATTTGGGCAGTAATCGACATCACTACCCGCTCAAGCTGCGACATTACGGCATTCGAATTCATGAGGGACAACATTCTGGCCAAGGAATGCCCCATCGAACGCCAGTCGAGGTTCAAGACCGTCAACCATCTGCGGGAAAGCAGCTACACATTCCGCTCGTCGGACATCGACTTCAACCGTCATGTGAACACGCTGCGCTATATCGGCGTGCTACTCAACCAATGGAATGTGGATTTCTACGATAAGCACCGCATCCACCGGTTTGAAATTTCCTTTGCCAAGGAATGCCGCGAAAACGAAGAAGTAACCATCGGCATCGACGATTCAACGGACGAATGCCTGCTGGAAATCGTTCACAACAATGCGGTCGTATGCAAGGCTAAATTCATTTTTGAAAACAGATAAGAGACTACAAAAACAACTTACATAAAAACGACAAAATTTTAACTACAATGGCTATCATTAATTTTGGCGGTGTTGACGAAAACGTAGTTACCCGCGACGAATTTACATTAGAGAAAGCAAGAGAAATTTTGAAGGACGAGACAATCGCCGTTATCGGCTACGGAATCCAGGGTCCTGGCCAGAGCCTTAACCTCCGCGACAACGGTTTCAACGTGATTGTCGGACAGCGCAAAAACTCAAAATCATGGGACAAGGCCGTTGCCGACGGCTGGGTGCCGGGAGAAACGCTCTTTGAAATTGAAGAAGCCGCAGAAAAGGCAACTATCACCGAATACCTGCTTTCCGATGCAGCCCAAATCGAAGTTTGGCCGAAATTGAAGAAGCACCTCACGCCGGGCAAGGCTCTTTATTTCTCTCACGGCTTTGCCATCACATACAAGGAACGCACAGGCATTATTCCGCCTGCCGACATCGACGTTATCCTCGTTGCTCCCAAAGGCTCGGGCACATCACTCCGCCGTCTGTTCATACAGGGACGCGGACTGAACTCCAGCTATGCCGTATTCCAGGATGCAACAGGCCGTGCAAAGGACCGCGTTCTGGCATTAGGTATCGGCGTTGGTTCAGGCTACCTGTTTGAGACAGACTTCAAACGCGAAGTTTACAGTGACCTTACAGGCGAACGCGGTTCGTTGATGGGTGCCATTCAGGGACTTTTCGCTGCACAGTACGACACACTCCGCGCACACGGACACACTCCGTCGGAAGCCTTCAACGAAACAGTGGAAGAACTCACTCAGTCGCTGATGCCGCTTATTGCAGAAAACGGTATGGACTGGATGTATGCCAACTGTTCGACTACCGCACAGCGCGGCGCACTCGACTGGTGGAAGAAATTCCGCGATGCAACACGCCCTGTGTTTGAAGACCTCTACAACGAAGTGGCATGCGGAAACGAAGCACAACGCTCCATCGACTCCAACAGCAAGGAAGGTTACCGTGCCGGACTTGAAAAGGAATTGAAGGAACTGCACGACAGCGAAATGTGGCGTGCCGGCGAAACTGTACGCAAGCTCCGTCCGGAAAACAACTAAACGGGACAGCCCCTCCGGGCCGACCCGATAACGACAGTCACCACCCGCAGAGAATGAGAGCCTCTGCGGGTGGCTGTGTTTTAACCCCTATCTGCATTCTATAAAGATTCGGTGAAATTCAGAACAGAAAAACCGACGGCATTTTACATATTTTCGCTTTGCGATTTTTTGTAAACAGACAACTTATACTAATTTTGTAGTTTGATATGTCAAAACGCCTGACTGTGAACAAAAGGTTTAAACGCATAATACGCTGTTGTTGTAGAATGGCATGGATTGCCGTTTTACTGCTCTTTATTTCCTGCAGCTCGACCAAGCACGTTCCCAAAGGAAAGTATTTGGTCAACAAGGTTCATATCAATGTGCTCGACAACAACACTGTCAACGAAAAACAATTGAAAAACTTCCTACGCCAAACGCCTAACCACGAGATTTTCGGCGGATTGAAATTTCAATTGGCGTTCTACAACATGTCGGGAAAGGACAGCACAAAATGGTACAACAAATGGATTCGCCGACTGGGACAGGCACCCGTCATCTACGATTCCACACTGACAACGGCTTCAGCCAACCAGTTGAAACTGGCGCTCATCAACAAAGGCTATCTGGAAGCGGAGGTGAATGTCGACACGGTTGTCAATTCTAAGAGGAACAAAATTGTAGTCAACTACAACATCCTTACCAAACAGCCGCACTACATCAACTCCATCAGCTACAATATCCCCAACGATTCGCTCAACAAGCTCATCATGCAGGATTCCCTGCAGTTCCTGCTGCATAACAACGACCTCTTCGACCGTACAAAACTCGACGAAGAGCGTCAGGCCATCACCGAACGCCTGCGCAAAAAGGGATATTTCGGCTTCAATAAGGAATACATCACCTATACAGCCGACACGACAGCCAACAGCAAGGCTGTCGACCTGACACTGAACGTGATGCCGCCTTATGCCAACAGCCGGATAGAGAACTACACGGAACACCGTCCGTTCTATATCCGCAACATCTACGTGATTACCAACTACGACCCGTCGAAGCAGCATAACATCAAGGATTATCAGAACGAAGACACCATCACCCATAAAGGCATCAATATCCTTTATGAGAACGACAAGTATCTCCGTCCGTCCATCATTGACGACAACTGCTTTATCAAACGGGGCGAAAAATACAATTCCGCCGATGTCGACCGTACCTACCAGTCGTTCGGCCGCCTGGGCATCCTGAAATTCATCAACATCAGTTTCGAATCGGCCGGTGAATTCGACGGAAAACTGTGGCTCGACACCTATATTCTGCTGACAAAAGGAAAATCGCAGACCGTTTCCGTTTCGCTGGAAGGCACTAACTCGGAAGGTGATTTGGGCTTCGGCGTATCGACCACCTATCAGCACCGCAATCTGGCACACGGCTCGGAAACGCTGACAGGAAAAGTGGGTATCAACTACGAAAGCCTTTCGGGCGACATGTCGGGACTCATCAACAACCGCTATGCGGAATATTCCGGCGAAGTGAACATCAACTTCCCGAAATTCATCTTCCCGTTCGTCAAAAAGAGTTTCCGACAGAAAATCCGTGCCAATACGGAATTCGGCACGGCATTCTCCTATCAGGAACGTCCGGAATACACCCGCGTGATAGCCGGAGGCGGCTGGAAATACAAATGGACGGAACGCGGAAGCATGATCAGCCATCAGTTCGACCTGCTGGACATCAGCTATATCTACCTCCCGAAAATCACGGATTCATTCCTCGACGAGATAGAATCCGACAACCCGCTACTCCGCTATTCCTATGAGGACCACTTCATCATGCGTTTGGGTTATTCGTTCTACTACACGAACAAAAAGAACACTACCGGCATCGGGAACTTCGTCTATCAGCCGAACATCTACACATTCCGTGCGGGAGTGGAAACTGCCGGCAACCTGCTGAACGCCTTTTCACGGCTGACAAACCAGAAAATCGACCCGGCTACACAAGGCTTCAAGATTTTCGGCATCCAGTATTCACAATACGTCAAATTCAATTTCGACTATTCGTATAACCACTCTTTCGACCGCCGTAACTCCCTTGTGTTCCACATCGGAGCCGGTGCAGGTATCCCCTACGGCAACTCAACGATTCTCCCGTTTGAAAAGCGGTTCTATGCCGGAGGTGCCAACAGTGTGCGCGGATGGTCGGTACGTACCCTCGGCCCGGGTAGCTTCAACGGCAACAACTCCGTAAACTCCTTCATGGAACAGTGTGGCGACATCCGTCTGGACATGAACCTGGAATATCGGGCAAAACTGTTCTGGGTGTTTGAACTGGCAGCCTTCATCGATGCCGGAAACATCTGGACTATCCGCTACTACGAAAACCAGCCGGGAGGAGAATTCCGCTTCAACAAATTCTACAAACAGATAGCAGCAGCCTACGGCTTGGGTCTACGCATGAACTTCAACTATTTCCTTATCCGCCTCGATAGCGGTATGAAGGCATACAATCCGGCAGAAGGCCAGGAAAGAGTTCCGCTTATCCATCCAAACTTCAAACGCGACTTCGCCCTGCACTTCTCCGTAGGCTACCCATTCTAAAAAAAAGTATTACTTCAAAATACATTGCATATGAAAGAACTGATTATTTTCGATTTGGACGGTACACTCATCAACTCAATCGCCGACCTCGGAACAGCCACCAACTATGCGCTCCGCCAGAACGGCTACCCCGAACACGAATTGTCGAAGTTCAACATGCTTGTCGGAAACGGCGTGAGCAAGCTCATCGAACATGCCCTTCCGGAAACCGAGCGGACTTGCAAAAACATAGAACGCATCAAAAAGGATTTCAAAACATACTACAACGAGCACAACACGGACCTGACGCAACCCTATCCGGGCATTCCCGAACTGCTCGAAACGCTTCAGCAGAAAGACATCAAAATGGCCGTTGCCTCCAACAAATACATAGAAGCAACCGAAGCACTCGTCAAGCACTTTTTCCCGACCATCAATTTCGTAGCCATTGAAGGACAGCGCGAAGGCGTTCCCGTCAAGCCCGACCCTTCAGTAGTTTTCAACATTTTAGGAAAAGCGCTTGTCAAGAAACAGAATGTGCTCTACGTCGGAGATTCCGGAGTGGATATGGAAACCGCACGCCGGGCCTGTGTGGATTCCGTAGGTGTCACATGGGGATTCAGAAGCCGTGCCGAACTACAGGAATATCTTGCCGGCAATATTGTCGACAAACCCGAAGAAATCCTGGAGCTTTTGGATAAAGAAACTAATTAATGTTAAAATTAACTTTCTTTATAGACAAGGATTTAATAAATATTTTGGTATTGAAGAATCAATATGTAATTTTGTGCAGTCACTGCAATCGATGAAGTTATTCAGCTATGAATGGATAGTGAAAGGTTTTTAATTTTTAGCAACTTTCAGCAGTCATAATACTGCTTCCGCCTGAACACTGGGCAAACTTTTCTTCCACTCGTAGAAACATATCTGAATCTTCAAAGAAATGCAAACAATGAAGCATACTTCAAACGATTGCAGTTCAAATATGCCTTCGTGCATATGGAATTATTAGTAGTGACACAAGCAACACATATAAAATAAACGACTCTGGAGGTCATACGTTGTGAAACGCATGACCTTATTTTTTACTTTTATTTCCCAAATTTTCGTACCTTTGAATCAAACATTTTAAACACATCAAACAATGCTAAACAAAAGAATTGAAGAAGCTATCAACGCTCAAATCAATGCAGAATTCTGGTCTGCATATCTTTATCTGTCAATGTCGACATATTTTGAAGCTGAAGGCAAAAGCGGCTTCGCCAACTGGTTCAGAGTTCAATTTAAAGAAGAACAGGCTCATGCTGAAATCCTTATGAACTATGTTCAGGACCGCGGCGGTCGTGTAGAACTTCGCGCTATCGAAGCTGTTCCTACCACTTGGAACTCAGCACTGGACGCTTTTGAAGCTACTTTGGCCCACGAAAACAAGGTAACTGCACTCCTTAACAACCTCTACGCTATCGCTGAGGAAGAAAAGGACTACGCTACACGCAGCATGCTGACATGGTTTATCGACGAACAGGTGGAAGAAGAAAAGACTGCACAAGGCTACATTGACAACCTCCGCCTTATCGGTGACAACGGTTTCGGCGTTTACACGCTTGACAAAGAACTTGCCGCCCGCGTGTTCAACACTCCGGCCCCACTCGCCAACAAATAATCCGACGACACAGAACAAAACAAGAAAAGCAGGATTCCAACTGATTTGGAGTCCTGCTTTTTTACTATCCCCCCAAAAAAACGACACCGATACTTTCACACAGTATCGGTGTCGCAATATTTATCTCAGAAGTTTAATCAACTATTCCGGAAGCATGATAACTTCGCAGCGGTTGCCTTGTTTCAAGAGTTGGCCGACGAATTTTTCCATCTGCTCTGCTGTAAGCGAGTTGATGATTTTCTTATAGTCGGAGTATGAGTCGATTCCGTTCATTGCGGCATCTTCCATAACATCCAACCAATAGCCGTTTTCGCGAACCTGCTCGTCGTAACGCTTCAGCATGTATTCCTTCATCTTCTTCAACTCTGTGTCAGGAATATCCTTTGCCAAAGTTTCAAGGCTGTTGATTGTTGCCTTTTCGCTCTTTTCACGCTTGTCTGGGTTCAAAGCAAAGGCAGTTTGAATGACGAAATAGTCCTTATAGCTGGTACCTACGCTACCTACTGAATACGGACTGTAGGCAGCACCTTCGTCTTCACGCACGCTGTTGAGCAATTCGTTTGCCATCAATTGTCCGACGATGCTCACTTTCAGCTTGTTTTCAAGCGTATAGTCGATATCGCCCGTCCAAACCATTGCCATCATAGCCAGATTGCTTTCGCTCTTCTGCTTGAATGTCTTGTTCACTTTACCCTTCACAACTGCCTTACCATCGTTGACAGCCTTTTCAGCCTTACCCTTGGCAGGAAGTGAAGCAATGTATTGAGCTACGTATTTTTCCATTTCAGCTTCATCGAAGTTACCAGCGATGATGAAGGTAAAGTCGGCAGCATTTGCAAAACGTTCCTTATAGATAGCCACCATGCGGTCGTAGTCCATCTTGCTGAACATTTCGTAGTTCTGAATCATTGCTTTCGGATGGTGACCGTAAAGGTTACGTACCAAAGAATCCTGGAATACGTACTGCGGATCGCGTGACATGTTTTCCACTTGTGAGAGCATCAGGTTCTTCACTGTTTCGTAAGCGGCCTTATCCTCACGCACCTGAGTAAAGTTGAGATACAACAGCTGCATCATTGTTTCCAAATCCTTCGGTGTTGTCTTGGCTGTCATACCTTCTTCGTAGTCAGAAATGTACGGAGACACAGAAGCCTGCTTGCCGGAAAGAAGTTTTTGCAAATCAGTGTAAGAGAACTGAGCCAAACCAGTTGTCGGAAGTACGTCAGCGGCAAGCATAGCGCATGGATAGTCGGCTGCCGGATAAACAGAAGCACCACCCTCGCTCACTGCCTTCAAGCGAATTTCATCGTCCTTGAAATCAGTCTTTTTCAACATTACCTTCGCACCGTTCGACAACGTGAGTTCTGTATAGCCCAACACCTTGTTTTCCGATTTCTTGACAATCTTGCCCGGAGTCGGAAGCTGGCTCATCAACGGTTCGTTTGACACATTGTCAACATAGGCTTCCACCTTAGCAGCCTTCACTTCGTCGATAACAACCTTCAGTTCCTCAACCGTCGGAACTTTCACGCCTTCCTTGTCTACACAAGCTGAAAGGACAACCAAGTTTTTGTCAGTCAGCAACTGTGCTGCCACTTGATTGACAGCTTCCACCGGAATCATCGGAAGGATAGCCTTCATCTTGTTGTAAACATAGTCGATGTCGGCAATCGGTTCATTGTCGATGAAATTTTCGATGTATGTTTCGGCATACACGTCGTTCTTGTCCGTTGCACGGTTATTGTAGCGATTTTCAAGCATGCTCAGATATTCTGTGCGGGCACGGTCGTATTCCGTAGCCGTAGCGCCATATTCTCTCATGCGCTTGAACTCAGTCAACACTGTACGCAAAGCTGCTTCCGAGCCCTTGTCGTTGACAACAGCCTGAGAAAGCAAAGCGCCCTTGGTTGTAGCATACAAATAAGAATCAACACTTGCAGAGCAACCGCCGAACGGAGCGTCTGGGCTGAGAGCAATGTCAGTAAAACGGTCGGTCAACACTTTACCAATTACGTAGAACACATAGTTGTTTACCAAATTGGCATCAGTATTACGCATTTCACGCGGAACCTTGTCAAACTTCTGAGCAACGAAAACCAAATTAATCGGCATTTCCTTGTCCTTGTCGGAAACGATGATAGGTTCGTCGTTGTCACCTACCATGTGATATTCGAATTTCGCCGGATTTTCAGGCATCTTGATCGGCGAGAACATTTCTTTGATTTTTTGTTCAACAGCGTCAACATCGATGTCACCAACGATAATCAAGCCTTGCAAATCGGGACGATACCATTTTTCATAGTAGTCGCGAAGCACCTGTGGTTCAAAATTGTCAACAACATCCATCGAACCGATGACATTGTGTGTGGCATATTTCGTACCCGGGTAAAGAGTTTCACCGTTGCGGTTGAGAATACGCGAGATGGCACCGTTGCCTACGCGCCATTCTTCATGAATAACACCACGTTCCTTTTCAATTTCTGCATCAGCAAGCGTCAAGGCATCAGCCCAGTCGTGAAGAATCAGCAAACAGGAATCCACCACGGTTTCGCGTGCAGTCGGCACGTTGGTAATTTCATATACTGTGCGGTCGGTTGATGTATAGGCATTCAAGTTGGCTCCGAATTTAACACCGATGCTTTCCAACCAGTTCAACATCAACTTGTCGGGGAAATTTTTTGTACCGTTGAAACACATGTGTTCCAGGAAGTGTGCCAAACCGTTCTGGTTTGCCTCTTCCTGCACGGCACCCACACGTTGGGCAATGTGGAAATTGGCCAAACCTTTCGGATGCTCGTTATGACGGATATAATACGTCAGACCGTTGTCGAGCTTACCGATACGCACATTCGGATCGGTCAACTCCGGCAACTGCTGAGCAAACACACTGAATGTCGCCACTACCATAGCGGCAACAATCATCATTTTTCTCAAAGTAGCTTTCATTTTCAAATGGTATATTTGGATTTTTATAGGACAAAAATACGAAAATAAATCACACAGCGAAAAAGAATGCCGACATATATTTCAAGGATTTGGCAAAAAATATCACAAAAGAAAACAACGGCATTCCGTTTTTTCGCCGGAACGCCGTTGTTTCTTTCAGTTTGTTCTATTGCTATCAGCAATTATAGTCCACGCAAGCGCGAAGTTCCTTGTTGTCGCCCAACAATGCTGCAGCAGCCACATGAGCCGGATGCTTGGCATAGACAGCCACATCCTCCATCTTTTCCACTACAGCAGTAAGAACCACGTCCCACGATTCGGCAGGATTCTCGTTCAATCCCACTTCGATGCTTTTCAGCACTTCAATCTGTCCGGGCAGCGCTTCCAAGGCAGCCTTGAATTTTTTAGCCACTTCAAGACGCTCTTCAGCAGTACCTTTCAGTTTGAATGCCACGATATGTTTTACCATAAACCTGTATTTTTATTTGTTGTACATCTTTTCTCTTGCAGCCTGTACCTTTTCGTCCGACAGGTAATCGTCGAAGTCCATAATCTTGTCGATGATGCCGTTAGGAGTCAACTCAATCACGCGGTTGCAGACAGTCTGAATAAATTCGTGGTCGTGTGACGACATCAGAATATTGCCCTTGAACGACTGCAACGTGTTGTTGAACGCCTGAATGGACTCAAGGTCGAGGTGGTTGGTCGGCGAGTCGAGCACGAGCGTGTTGGCATCGGTCATCATCATGCGGGCAATCATACAGCGCATCTTCTCACCACCGGAAAGCACGGATGCCTTTTTCAATACTTCTTCACCGGAGAACAGCATTTTGCCGAGGAAGCCTTTCAGATAAATTTCGCTGGTGTCGGTGCTGAACTGGCTCAACCAGTCGACAAGGTTCATGTCGGTATTGAAGAATGCCGTATTGTCGAGCGGCAGATAGGCTGTCGTGATGGTCTGTCCCCATTCATACGAACCTGCATCGGCCTTGCGGTTGCCGTTGATGATTTCAAACAGGGCAGTCATGGCACGCGGGTCGCGGCTGAGGAATACCACTTTGTCGTTCTTTTCAATGGCAAAGTTTACGTCGTTGAACAGCAGTTCGCCGTCGACAGATGCCCGGAGGCCTTTCACTTCCAGAATCTTGTTGCCCGGTTCGCGGTTCGGCGTGAAGATGATGCCCGGATAGCGGCGCGAAGACGGTTGGATTTCTTCGATGTTCAATTTTTCCAACATCTTCTTACGGCTGGTTGTCTGTTTTGATTTTGCCACGTTGGCGCTGAATCGCTGGATGAATTCCATCAGTTCCTTGCGCTTTTCTTCAGCTTTCTTGTTCTGCTGCTGTTGCTGGCGGAGAGCCAACTGGCTTGACTGATACCAGAAGCTGTAGTTGCCGGCAAACAGGGATATTTTATTATAGTCGATGTCGAGCGTATGGGTGCAGACTGAGTCGAGGAAGTGACGGTCGTGTGACACCACCAACACCGTATTTTCAAAGTTTGAAAGATAGTTTTCCAACCATGCCACCGTTTCAAGGTCAAGGTCGTTGGTCGGCTCGTCGAGAAGCAGGTTGTCAGGATTTCCGAAAAGAGCCTTCGCCAAAAGTACACGCACCTTTTCCTTACCGCTGAGGTCCTTCATCAGCATGTAGTGCTTGTCTTCCTTGATGCCCAGACCGCTCAATAAAGCAGCCGCATCGCTTTCGGCGTTCCAGCCGTTCAGCTCGGCAAACTTTTCCTCCAACTCGGAAGCGCGGATACCGTCGGCATCAGAAAAGTCCTCCTTCGCATAAAGTTCGTCCTTTTCCTTCATGATTGCCCAAAGCACAGTGTGACCTTGAAGCACGGTGTCCATTACCGTAAATTCGTCAAATTCGAAGTGGTCCTGACTAAGAACCGACATACGTTCGCCCGGACCTTGCTGCACGGTTCCGTGAGTGGCCGACAACTGTCCCGACAAAATGCGCATCAACGTACTCTTACCGGCGCCGTTCGCACCGATTATGCCGTAGCAGTTACCCTGCGTGAATTTCAGGTTAACATCCTGAAAAAGAACACGCTTACCGAACTGCATTCCCAAATTACTTACTGCTATCATATTACCTTAAAAAATTCTGCGCAAAGGTACAAACTTTCCCTCACATTAGCAAGAGGAGTAACAAGTCGAAAAAGCAAAATGCGAACACAGCTATTTGGCAGCATCGCCGGCAAGTTCTTTACGAAACTCTCCGGGCGTACAGCCTACATTCTTCTTGAACAGACGAATGAAATGCTGAGGATACTGAAAACCGAGCGAATAGGCAATTTCGCTTACATTCAGCTGATTGTCAACCAGATAGCTTTTCGACAGTTCTATTACTTTCTGCTGTATGTACTCCTGCGCCGTCTTGCCGGTCTCCTTCTTGACGATATCGCCGAAATAGCCCGGCGACAGGCAAATCTTGTCGGCAAAGAATTTCACCGTAGGCAAACCGTTGCGGATATTCTCTTCACTGGAAAAATATTCGTTCAGCAGTTGTTCGAAACGGGCCAGCACACTGTTGTTCACCGTTTCGCGCGTACAGAACTGGCGGTCGTAGAAGCGCAGACAATAGTCAAGAATCAGCTCGATGTGCGAACACAGAATGCTGCGGCTATGCTTGTCGACGGGATAGTCCAACTCGCAGTCCAACTTGTTCAGACATTCGACAATGGTATTCCTCTCCCACTCCGAAAGGTGGAGTGCCTCCGACTGCGCATAGCTGAAATAGCTGTAACGCTGCATTTTGGCGGCAAGCGGTGTGCCGTGAATCAAATCGGGATGAAACAGCAGCCCATACACATCCGGCTGGAAAACTTCTCCAGCCATTTCCACTTCAACCACCTGACCGGGCGCGAAACTGACAATGGTTCCCGCCTGATAGTCGTAATTCTTACGGCCGTATTTCAGTACGCAGTTGATGTCGTTTTTGAGATATAGGGCATAAACTCCGTAATTCATTTTCACATGATTCACTGCGTGCCTGGCCTTTTTCAGGTCGACCACCGCCACCATCGGATGCTTTGTAGAAAGCCCGTACAGTTCATTATAGGCATCAATGCTTTGCAACTGAATAATTTCCATACTTTTTCGTTTTGGATATGCACAAATGTACGGTTTAAAATCCATACAAAAAACAGCCGGAACAAAGAATCGCCAATTCTGGTAATCATTACCGCAATACGTATACAACACATCAACGGTTTCCCGCCTAATTTTGCAAAAAACGATATTACAGATGAAACTTATTCTCCTTTCGGCAATCCTGATTGCCGCTTTTAACACCTCTACGATTATGGCACAGAATAAAATCAAACAGACAGCAGGAAGAGAGCAACTCGGGGAATTTGCGCCCAAGTTCGCAGAACTGAACGATGATGTGCTTTTTGGCGAAGTATGGAGCAGAACCGACAAACTGAGCCTTCATGACAGAAGCATGATAACCATCACATCACAGGTCAGCATGGGCATCGTCGATTCGTCGCTTACCCACCATTTGCAGACAGCCAAGGCAAACGGAGTGACTAAAACCGAAATTTCAGAAATGCTTACCCATATCGGCTTTTATGCCGGATGGCCGAAAGTGTGGGCTGCCTTCCGCCTTGCCAAAGAAGTGTGGAACGAACCGGCCGACATGGACGAAATGAAGCAGTTTCAGCAGCAACTGCCCTTCTCCATCGGTAACGAGAACACCGGTTTCGCCAAATACTTTATCGGAAAAAGCTACCTTGAACCCCTGTCGCCGTCACACGGCATCTACAACGTGACGTTCGAGCCCCGCTGCCGTAATAACTGGCACATCCACCATGCCGACAAAGGCGGCGGACAAATCCTCATCTGCATCGCCGGACGAGGCTGGTATCAGGAATGGGGCAAGCCGGCACGCATGCTCCAAAGCGGGGATGTGGTGGAAATTCCTGCCAACACGAAACATTGGCACGGAGCGGCTGCCGACAGCTGGTTTTCGCACATCGCCATCGAAGTGCCGGGAGAAAATACAAGCAACGAATGGCTGGAGCCTGTTGCCGATAATGAATATGACAAACTTGAAGAATAAATCATGCAGGACGTTTTTACAAGACTGAAATCAGGAGAAACCTTGTCCGCCAACGACAGCGGATATATTGAACTGAACAAAGAAGTGGAGAAAACCCGACGACTGGTTGACGAAATGAACAGCAGTCACCAGACGCAGGAAAGCCTCACCAGCTATCTCCGTCAAATCACCGGAACGGACGTCGACGAATCTGTTCAAATTTTTTTGCCGTTCTACATAGCTTATGGAAAGAACACCCGATTGGGCAAAAACGTGATTATCAATTTCAACTGCACGTTCCTTGACCTGGGCGGCATCACGGTGGAAGACGATGTGCTCATCGGCCCGAACACGAATATCATTACCGAGGAACATCCGCAGAATCCGCAACAGCGTCATGGCCTCCATGCACGCCCTGTAGTCATCCGCCGCAATGCCTGGCTTGGTGCCGGAGTCATTGTTCTTCCGGGTGTGACTATCGGCGAAAATGCCATTGTCGGAGCCGGTTCTGTTGTGACGAAGGATGTGCCCGACAATGCTGTGGTAGTCGGAAGCCCCGCAAAAATTGTAAAATATCTATAACCCCAAAAAGCAAACCGACATGAGAAAGACTCTTGCCAGCATGTTCATCGTCTGCTGCTTGCCGACGGCATTGTTCATGCAGGCACAAACCAATCAAAGCACTCTAAAAAAGGAAACTATGGAAATAACCGAAAGCTGGGATAAAGTTTTCCCGAAAAGCGACAAAGTGAATCACTCGAAGATAACATTTGTCAACCGCTACGGCATAACGCTCGTTGCCGATCTCTATCAGCCGATAAACGCATCCGGACGCATGCCGGCCATTGCCGTGAGCGGACCGTTCGGAGCTGTAAAGGAGCAATGTTCCGGACTCTATGCGCAGAAAATGGCTGAACGCGGCTATCTCACAATTGCCTTCGACCCGTCGTTCACCGGCGAAAGCGGCGGCACACCGCGCTATGTTGCTTCGCCCGACATCAACACGGAAGACTTCTCGGCAGCAGTCGACTATCTGCTGACGCGTGACGATGTCGACAGCGAACGAATCGGCATTATCGGCATTTGCGGCTGGGGCGGATTTGCCATCAATGCCGCGGCAATGGACACCCGAATAAAAGCCACCGTAGCCTCAACGATGTACGACATGAGCCGCGTAAACGCCAACGGCTATTTCGACAGCATGAACGCCGACCAGCGCTACGAACTGAAAAAGCAACTGAACGAACAGCGTACCGTTGATGCCCGCAACGGCAGTTACGAACGTGCCGGCGGTGTGGTTGACCCGCTGCCCGACGATGCACCGCAATTCGTGAAGGACTACTACGCCTACTACAAAACTCCACGTGGCTATCATCCGCGCTCGCTCAACTCCAACGACGGCTGGAACAAGACTTCCTCCCTGTCGTTCATCAATATGCCTATCCTCTCCTACTGCGATGAAATCCGCAGTGCCGTCCTTCTCATCCACGGCGAAAAGGCTCATTCTCGCTATTTCAGCGAAGACACCTACAAACGGCTGAAAGGTGACAACAAACGCCTGCTCATCATTCCGGGTGCCAACCACACCGACCTCTACGATAACCTGTCGGTCATTCCGTTCGACGAAATCGACAAGTTTATGAAAGAGGCAATGGATTAGGGGGTATGGGTTAGGGGCTATGAGTCCTCTTTTCCGGTAAACTTTTTTCAGACAGAAGAACAGAAGAACAAAAGCCTTGGGCAACACCTCAGCCACAAAATATAATCATTCCATTTGCATTGCGTTAGCACATCTTCCCATAGAGGAAGTAGCAGTAGGTCGAAAGAATACAAACACATTCTCAAGAATTAGGGGCTATAGCATATGGAGATTTCCATAAACTATAACCCCTATATTGTAAACTTATCTTCTGTAAACTGTAAACCGTAAACTGTAAACCGTAAACCCTTTTTAGAACTGGAATACAGCCGTTGCCACAATGCGGTGATTGGCTACACGATGCGTGTTTTCCACGCGGGCTTCGTTTGTCAAGTCGCCATAGAAGGCATTGCAAAGCGTATATTCCACGCCGAATTTCCAGTGAGGAAGGTTGTATGTCAGTTCAGCCGTAGCACTGACAAGTTGGTCGAGTCCGTCGCCTACACCTGTTCCCAGTACACCTGAAACCGGAGTATCGCAACCGAGATTCTTCAAATAGCCCACCATCACAGCCGGACGCCATTTCGTGCCATAGGCTACATTCAGCCATGAGGCGGAAACGCGTACTGGCGTGTATTCCTGGCTGCCGTCCACCTGATCGAACGAAACGATGCCATAGCCGCCCACGCCGCTTGCCTGTGTGAAGTTGGAGCCATACACGCTCTTGGCAGCCACCAGCCAACCGTTGTTTTTATAGCTGACGTGAGCTTCCGCCGAAAGCGAAGTGATGCGTTCATCCACCTTGTAAATCTTTCCATTGATGTTCGACTGCGTACGGGGCACGATTGACGTCATGTCAAGACCGGCACCGGCAATCCATCCATGGGCTTTATAGTCGAGATTCAATGCCAATTCCGGCACGCAACTCTTTTTGATGAAATTCTGGCTTTTTTGCGTAGCCGTTTCTCCCACATTGTTGGAAGCAGGGCCAACAGAAAGGTATTGCGACTGCCACAACGCAGCAAGTTGCAATTGGAAAGCACCCTCGTTATAGCGGTAGCGGATTTGCGGAGCGCGGCTGAACGGCTGATAAGGCGCACCCATGTTCAGGTTCAGAATTTCGGGAGCCACCTCGCCATAGAACGGATGCCATGTCTGCCCCACGAGCAACGACGATTTTTTCCATGCCAAATTGAAATACACATGGCGCAGGCGCAGCATATAGTAGCTCGTTCCGCTGCCACGGAAATCCACTTCGAGTTTAGCCGATGTCTTGATGCCCTTGCCTATTTCTGGACCGTTGACATCAACACCCACACGCGAATACATCGTATAGAAATTTCCGTCAGCCTGAGCGTTCAGGTCATTGCCCGCAGCATCGAGCGCCTCATCTTTCGGATACATATAGAACAGACCGTCCACCGATTCCGAATTCGAACGGCTGTTGTAGAACAAGTCCGTACGCACCTGTCCGTAAAACTTATAGTCAAAACCGCTTTTCTGTGCCGAAGCCATACCCGCCCCACACAGCAAACCTGCAAGTAACAAATAGTTCAGTTTCATTATTTTGTCTCGTTTTTAAAAATTCGTTTGCAAAAATAGTGAAAGTCGAAAGCAGAAAACCAAATTTATTTGAGTTTTCTGCTAAGACGCATCCTATTTTCTATAAAAATAGCGAAAGGTTGATATTAGACAGAAGAACAGAAAGACATATTTTCATGCTTGTCAATTTAAAATATGTTCTTCTGTCCCCAAATTGCAGAATAACAAATTTTTAATTTTCTTTGTGATACAATATACTTAACACAAAACACTCAAAGCCATGACAATCATCGATATTCTACTTGACAGCTTGTCAAAACAAGAAGAAAAATTTGGGAAAGACTCTGACTATGTAGCTAAGACCTGTCAGCAACTCGGTAAATTTTATCTTACAGAAGAGCAATACGATTTGGCAAGCAATTATTTTAAGCGTGCTTTGGAAATCCGTATTAATCTTTATATGCCTAATTCTCCCGAAGTGTCCTATCTGACAAACGCGGTCAACGTCGCAGAATCCATGAAACAGTCCACGAAAAAATAAGTTTGCCATTTGGCTTCAGTTGCAGTTTTTCATACCTTTGCGTAACTGCGTAACCTAATAAAAAACATTTAAAACACAAACTGCAAATATCTAAATTATGCCAGTAGATAATCCAAACGTAATTGATTTTATCAGCGAACAAGATGACGACAAAGTTGTTTTGACAATCAGCGATCACTTGGAATGGGACGATGAAGACAATAATCATCTTTACTTGCTGCAAGAAAAAGTCAACGCATATTTGTCTGCAATAGAGTCGGGTCAAGTCGACAAAGCATTTCCATCGGCCATTGGTAGAAAACCTATCATAAGCGTTATTATGAAATACGAACCCAATGAGTCGGGAAAACTATTCTTATCGATGGTGGACGAAACTTTATCGAATGCAGGATATGAATTTGAATACCAAGTTTTCGAAGATTCCGAATAAGCAGAATGACAGTTTCTTTATACTCTTGAGACAAATATGGGAATGGATATTTATGCCGGAACATTAATCCGGTACTACTCAGACAATTGGAAAACGGCTATGCAACAATGGTGCGAAGCCAATGGAATGAACTATCAACGAATAACTCCGGAAGAAGACAATAGAGAAATCATGTCGCAGGAAGAAATAGAGGAAACTGTAGTAGAATGGTGCGACGGCATGATTTCTGCACTTTCCAACCATTTCGACACTACACTTCCTACTTGGAAAGAAGACAATATACGGCCTTATTATACCGAAAAAATGGATTGGGCAGCCTATGAAGCTCTGCGGCTTTTCATTGCCTGCAAAACTTACGGCGAACCTCTGCCTCCGAAATTCAAAGCAGACAATCAGTTTGATGATTTCGACATTGCTGAACGTGTAAACAACAGCAATGACCTGAACTTGTCGCTGTTTATGGGAGCCAGCCATTGGATTCCGTTGGACTATCCGTTCGTTATCGGAGCACGAACACCTATGGGCCGCGAAATCGTACTGTCCTCCACCGGCGCTCTGCTGCGGGAATTAGAATATATCAACACTCTCGGATGGAATGCCGACGAAAAGACAATCTTTGAATGGAATGAAACAGAAGGATACATTTCCGGAGATACCAAAACGGAACAACTGTCTGACAAGTTCAAAGCTTTCAGCCAGACCGAAGGTGGAACCTACGACACGGAATCACTCGCGAAATACGCCTTTTCCGTTTTTTATAAGGCTGTGAAATTTTCAAAGGAAAATAATGTCCCTATTTTGATGGATTTTTAAAATACTAACAAAAAACGCAAATACCCGAACAATATGATAAAGAAATTTTTAATCAGTTTATGTCTGCCATGTTTCTTATGGATGTCCAACACAGCCCGTGCATCAATGGACATCTACACCGGAACATTGACCCGATATTATGCTGCAAACTGGAAAACTACTACGCAGCAATGGTGCGAAGCCAATGGAGTGGAATATCAGCGGACATCCTCTGAAGAGGAGGAGGACAACAGCGAACCGATGTCGCCGGAAGAAGTACAGAAAACCATTGAAGACTGGCGCAACGGAATGTTGTCGGCTCTTGCCAAACATTTCAACACCTCACTCCCAGCCTGGAAAGAAGACAATGTCCGGCCTTACTATACAGAAAAAATGGACTGGACTGCCTATGAGGCTCTGCGGCTTTTCATTGCCTGCAAAACTTACGGCGAACCTCTACCTCCGAAATTCAAACCCGACAATCTGTTTAGTGATTTCGACATAGCCGAACGCGTCAACAACAGTGATGACCTGAACTGGTCGTTGTTTATGGGAGTCAGCTATTGGCTTCCGTTGGACTATCCTTTCGTTATCGGTGCGGTACTACCCACCAACAGCGAGATTATGTTATCCTCTACAGGCGCTCTCCAACAAGAATTGGAGCATGTCAACACCCTCGGATGGAATGCCGACGAAAAGACAATCTTGGAATGGAACAAAACGGAAGGATACACTTCCGGCGATATCGAAACGGGAGAATTGGCCGACAAGTTCAAAACTTACAGTCTAACTGAAGGCGGAGCCTACGACACGGAATCACTCGCGAAATACGCCTTTTCCGTTTTTTATAAGGCTGTGAAATTTTCAAAGGAAAATAATGTCCCTATTTTGATGGATTTTTAACTCGACCTTATGAGTTTCGAACAGCGTTCTTGCCTCAAAATAAAAAAACACTTCGGGGAAATTCTCCGAAGTGTTTTTACTTTTATATCCGAACGGAAACATTATTTATTTGAATCCGACTTTTCGTCCAAATTATACACCCAGGAAAAATCCTCGAAGTCCACATACAACTGCCTTACACCGTTTTTCTGAGCTCGGATTCGGATATTGCAATTGACTCCATCGTCATTCACACAATTAAAGGTCATGCTGTTACCGTCGGAATCTTCATTTTCTCCAACGTATTCTTTGACGTCATATTTCTGCGTTTTCTGGCTGTAGACAGTTATCAGATCCTCGTCAAGGTTGATAATAACAAGAATGGACGTTTTCTCCCAATCGGACCACTCCGACCATTCGCCGTCACCGTCTACATAGCGGTATGACAATTCATACGCATTAAATTTGAGCGATTGCGCACTGGCAACAACAGCAGAAAATGCCAACAAAAACAATAGAATAAATTTTTTCATGTCAAATGCGTTTTATGAAGTTCCTTGACCTCCCTTTTTACAATGAATTGCAAGCTAAGTTAGCCCTATTGATTACAAATATACAAAATTCCATACAAAGAATGAATCCCCAATAAATCATCCCTCAAATTCGGCCTATTACACACTAAAAATCAACCAGTTGCGTTAGAATATTCTTTTTATTGAAAGTATAATAATTATATTTATAATAACGTACACTGAAGCACAAAAAAACCGCCGAACCTCGAGAGAGATTCGGCGGTTGATTTATTTAATGCTCAGAATGTCGGGATTACATCATTCCGCCCATGCCACCCATGCCCGGGTTTGGCATTGCCGGTGCGTTTTCTTCTTTCTTTTCAGAGATTACGCATTCTGTAGTCAGGAACATACCGGCGATTGAAGCGGCATTTTCAAGGGCAACACGTGTCACCTTAGCCGGGTCGATAACGCCAGAAGCGAAGAAGTGTTCGTATTCGCCTGTGCGAGCATTATAACCGAAGTCGCCTTCGCCTTCTTTCACTTTTTGAACAACGATTGCACCTTCCAAACCGGCGTTAGCCACAATCTGACGCAACGGTTCTTCGATGGCACGTTTCACGATTTCGATACCGGTATTTTCGTCGTCGTTGTCACCGCGGAGGTTTTCAAGTGAAGCCACGCAACGGATGTAGGCAACACCACCACCAGGAACGATACCTTCAGCAACGGCTGCACGAGTTGCGCTCAACGCATCGTCAACACGGTCTTTCTTTTCCTTCATTTCAACTTCTGACGGAGCACCAACGTAGAGCACTGCTACACCACCTGCCAACTTGGCAAGACGTTCGTGAAGTTTTTCGCGATCGTAGTCGGAAGTTGTCTTTTCGATTTGAGCCTTGATTTGAGCCACACGGTCAGCAATCAATTCCTTGTCGCCGTTACCGTTGACAATTGTAGTGTTTTCCTTGTCAACTGTAACTTTTTCTGCTGTACCAAGCATGTCGACTGTAGCCATGTCAAGCTTCAAGCCCTTGTCTTCAGAGATAACCACACCGCCTGTAAGCACTGCGATATCTTCCAACATTTCTTTACGACGGTCGCCGAAGCCCGGAGCCTTAACGGCACAAATCTTCAAAGAGCCACGCAGACGGTTGACAACCAATGTTGCCAAAGCTTCGCTGTCAACGTCTTCAGCAATAATCAACAAAGGACGTCCGCTCTGTGCTGCTGCTTCAAGGATTGGAAGCATATCTTTCAACACTGAAATCTTCTTGTCGAAAATCAAGATGTAAGGGTTATCCATCTCACATTCCATCTTTTCAGCGTTAGTTACGAAGTAAGGAGAAATATAGCCGCGGTCGAACTGCATACCTTCTACAACTTTTACTGTAGTGTCAGTACCTTTGGCTTCTTCGATAGTGATAACACCTTCTTTTTTCACCTTACGCATAGCTTCAGCGATGAGCTGACCGATTTCAGCGTCGTTGTTGGCAGATACACGGGCAACGTTTTCAATTTTAGCCAAATCGTCGTCCACTTCCTGAGCTTGAGCCTTGATGCCTTCTACTACTTTAGCAACGGCTTTGTCGATACCACGTTTCAAGTCGATTGGGTTTGCACCGGCAGCAACGTTCTTCAAACCAACGTTGATGATTGACTGAGCCAATACGGTTGCAGTTGTTGTACCGTCACCGGCATCGTCACCTGTCTTGGAAGCAACTTCCTTCACGAGCTGTGCACCCATGTTCTGGAACGGATCTTCCAACTCAACTTCCTTAGCAACAGAAACACCGTCTTTTGTGATGTGAGGTGCACCGAATTTCTTTTCGATGATTACGTTGCGGCCTTTCGGGCCAAGGGTTACCTTAACGGCGTTTGCCAATTCGTCAACGCCTTTTTTAAGCTCTTCGCGAGCCTTGATATCGAATTTGATTTCTTTAGCCATAGTAGTATATTTTTAAACCGTTGAAAAAAATTGGAGATTAGGCAAGGATTGCCAAAATGTCGCTCTGGCGCATTACCAGATATTTCTTGCCTTCGAATTCAAGTTCTGTTCCGGCATACTTGCCATAAAGAACTGTATCACCTTCTTTTACAACCATTTCTTCGTCTTTAGTGCCGTTGCCCACAGCAAGCACTTTGCCTTGCAATGGTTTTTCTTTTGCAGTGTCAGGGATAATGATACCGCCAATTGTCTTTTCTTCAGCCGGTGCCGGTTCGATGAGAACGCGGTCTGCCAATGGTTTAATGTTCATAACTTTAAGTTTTATGTTTTATTTATTTTTTATCAGTTCTTCTGCGGACTTGCGTCCGACACTTCGGAAATAAGCATAATGCGTGCCAAAAAACAACAGCGGAGGAATTATGACAAATTGTCATATTCCTCCGCCATTTTTATTGCTGGTTCTGTCAGTAATGCTACCTTACTACTTTTTTTACCACTTTATGCACTCCGCTTTCCGACATAATATCAAGGTTAAGCAGAAAAACGCCCTTCGCATGGGCAAGCAACTGTCCGCCACTGTGTGTTCCTGCCGTTACCGGCAAGCCTTGCTTCACTCCGTACAAACTACCGTCTGCACGAAACACATTCAGCCCAACGGCTTCGACATTTTCCGACAGACCGTAAATCACAGTCCCGTCAGCCATACAACTCAATGAAACACCCTGCGGCTGCAATGTATTACTGACCAATGACGACTGAAGAGAGACATCGATACGGTCGGCTGTACGGTTATTATGCGTCAGTTTTACATATAGGCGTGAAGCCGTTTTGTCAATATAACATGCGTCAGTTTCTGCCTGCTTCAACTCTGCAAAGCCTCCAACGGAAACAAGTGCAGAACCGTTCAGTTCTACCTGACCGTTGAAACGAGCAGCCGGGAAATTGACAAATTCGACAATCATAGTTCTGTCCTTCATTCCATCGTAGCCGGCACCTTCGGGAGTCACGGAGAATGAGATTCCGGCATCGGAACTATCGGCTGCATAATTCAGCTTCACATATTTGCCATCGGCAAGCGAAGAAGTGGATTTCTTGTCATCGTCAAACTGTACAAACTCCGAAGCCAACGGCTCTTGCGGCACAAAGTAGCGCACATAGAGTTCAGAACCGTCATACTCACCGGTATTTTCATAACTGTCCTGTTCCCAAGTAGGAATGATTGCACCTTCACGCACAAAGAGAGGAAGCACTTCGAGCGGAGCCGGATAGTCGGCACGGCTCATACCTTCATAAATGGCCGACGGATTGTTGAAATCCACCCAACGGCCTTCCGGAAATACGATACTACGGCTTGTGGCATTTTCCTGCATGACAGGAGCAACAAGCATATCGCGTCCCCACAAATATTCATCCTGCACATCCACCAACGATGCTTCGCGCGGAGAATAGAAATTGACAGGACGTGCCAAAGGTATTCCCGCTACTGTATATTCATAGGCGAGCGAATAATTGTAAGGCAGCATCTGATAGCGCATGTTGATATGTTTTTTCAGGATATCCTGACGAGAATAATTGTACGGTTCCGGAGAATTTGTACTATGGGCACGCATAACAGGAACAAACGCACCGAACTCCATCCAACGGATATAAAGCTGTTCGTTCATGTCAGAAGCGGAGAAGCCGCCCAAGTCGTTACCCATATAGCCGACACCCGACAATCCCATATTAAGTAGTACGGGTATCTGGGCCTGAAGACCGCTCCAACTGCGGCTTACATCGCCCGACCACGGAAAAGCAGAATAACGCTGCATACCGGCATTGCCGGAACGAGGCATCAGGAACGGACGCATATCCGGGAAATCCTGCTTCAAACCCTTGTAAACACGTTCAAGCCACCACAAACCAAAGGCATTGTGCACCTCGCGTGCAGTTCCTGCCTGATGAATCACTTCATTCGGATGATTTTCAGGTTCTCCCAAGTCAAGCCACCAGCCGCTGATTCCTCCGGCAGTCAACGGTTTGTAAAGCGACCATAGCCAATCGAGTGCTTCCGGATTGGACGTATCAATCAATCCGCAGTCACCGCCAAGCCATCCCATAGGTACACGATAGGCATTGCCTGAAGCATCTTTTGCCAAATATCCCTGAGATGCCGCATATTCAAAATTTTCCTTTGCACCGTTAGTCTGGAAATACGGTTGACTGATACATACCGTATGTACTCCCATCTTGCTGAAATCGCCGAGCATTGCCTCTGAATTCCACTTTGTTGCATCCCAAGCATAGCGGCCCATGTTTGATTCTACGCCGTACCAGTACAAGTCCAGAACAAGACCGTCCAACGGATACCCGCTATTCTTCAAACTATTTACAGCATAACGTGCCTCTTCTTCATTACGGTAACCGTATTTCGACTGAATGAAACCCAATGTCCACAGTGGCGGCAGTTCCTGATACCCAGTCAGCCACACATAATTTTCAACAACATTCTCAAGACTTCCGCCACCGTTGATGAAATAATAGGAAATCGGGATTGTACTGTTGGAATTATATTGAACTGTAGAACCAAACTGCAAGGATGCGTCCTGATAGTCGTCAAATAAAACGCCATAACCTTGCGACGATACATAAAACGGTATGCAAATATTCATTCTGTTGGCACCGTCTTTTGAATATCCTCCATTCTGATAATTATACATGGACAGTGTTTCACCGGAATGATTCAATGTTTTACCACGTTCACCACCTCCGTAGAACGCCTCTCCTTCCGACACCGTAAAGGCGCAGTTTTTCATGGCGCTCGCATTGTCAAGATTCGAAGCCTCGGATGTCAACAACTTGTCCTGCGAGAAATAGGAAATCAGCGTATTTTCTTTCGACACCGACAACGAGAAATCACCAGAAACAAGCTGCAACACATCGGTTGATTCACTGACAGTCAAAGCGGCATCCGACTGTGGAAGTGTATACACACTGATGGATGCACGCGGCGACTCCATTTTTCCGCCAGGGAATGTTTCGACCTTTACAATATCTTCTGAATAGGATGTCAGGCGCAAATCCCCGTTTTCGGAATGTATCGTCACAACATTTCCATCCTGCTCGAAACTTTCCACTTTTCCCAAGCTGGAATTTTCACTGACAAAATTGTAAGGTACGAAAATATCCGTATCACCCTGCGCTCTTGCCACCTTCGACTGATCCGAATTGTAGAACAGGAAACAAAACTGCGTAATGGTTTCGCCCGGAAGCAGTTCGTAGAACGTAGACGGCACTATTTTTATCGTATAGGTATTGGAAGCCATACGGGTCATCTTTACCTTATCCGGACAATTGCCCCAATATCCGTTCACGACATGCGTCCACTGCCCGTTCGACATATTGGTAATGACACCAGTATAGGCATAGACCTCTCCATCATAACCGTTCAACGCACCATTTCCGGCCGTCGCATCAAATGTAAACAGCAATTCATCGTCCATCGATGCTCCAAAAGCAGGAGAAACCACCACCTGAGCAAAAGCAGAATTGCAGAAAAACGAAAAAGCAACAATCAACAACAATATAAATTTCGGTTTACCGAAATAACAAAAGTAAATCATGGCAATTGTAAATATATAATTATTTTTTCAATACTTCCAGCAGCAGTTTTTCCATCACGGCATAGCCTGCGAGATTGGGATGAACACCGTCTTCGGCGTATTTAGGGTTCATCGTGCGGTCAGGCATTGCCATCGGAGTGAAATAGTCAACCAATGGAATCTTGTTTTCCTTTGCATAGGCAGTGATGCGTCGGTTCAGCGAGTCAATTTTGTCCTGCACATTGGGCACATCCTTGTTCCACCTGTATTGTGTCACAGGCAGCACCGTACATAAAACCGGACGGATACCGTTGGCCTGTGCCAGTTCCACCATCGACTGGATATTGCTCATTGTCAAATCCTCGCTATATTCGCCGGCATTTTCGGCAATGTCGTTCGTACCGCCGAGAATCACGACTGTTTGCGGTTTCAAGTTCAGCACATCCTGACGGAAACGCGCCAGAAAATGCGTCGTTGTCTGACCCGATATTCCACGGCCTACCATGTGATTTTCCTCCAGAAACTCGCGATGGTCGCGTGCCCAGTTATAAGTTATGGAATTGCCCAACAGCACAATTTCACGCAGTGAAGCATCCAGTTGCATTACACTGTCGTTCGCTTCACGATAACATGCCAGATTTGCCCAATCGTGGCAATAGCCATCCACTGAAAGCAACGCCAGGGCAGCAAAAAACAAAAATCTTTTCATAGCCATATTGTTAAAAAGAGAAACGGCAGCATCCTTTCGAAAAAGTGTACCACCACCGTCTCTTATATTTTATTTATTATAATCTCGATTATCGGATCATTCCGCCAATGATTTCACGGATAGATGAGATATTGTGACGTTTCAGATAATTTTCGATATAGTCAACAATCTTTACCGATACAGTCGGGTCTACAAAATTGGCAGTACCCACCTGCACGGCAGTCGCTCCGGCAAGGATAAATTCGATGGCATCGCGACCGTTCATGATACCGCCCAACCCGATAATAGGCACTTTCACGGCCTGTGCAACCTGATAGACCATGCGAACGGCAATCGGACGAATACAAGGACCCGACAAACCACCGGTAACTGTCGACAAATGCGGACGACGTGTTTCCGTGTCAATCGACATGCCGAGGAATGTATTCACCAACGAAACCGCATCGGCTCCTTCAGCTTCCACAGCGCGGGCGATTTCCGTGATGTCGGTCACGTTTGGCGAAAGTTTCACAATCATAGTCTTGTCGTAAGCCTCGCGCACGGCACGAACTACCTGCGAAGCTCCGGCACAAGTTGTTCCGAAAGCCATACCGCCCTGCTTCACGTTCGGACAGGAAATGTTCACTTCAATGGCGTGAATCTTGTCCAAGTCCTTCAAGCGTTCGCAAACTGCTACATAGTCCTCTATTTTTGCACCAGAAACATTAACGATGATTTCTGAATCATAATGCTTGATGCGCGGATATATTTCATTGACGAAATAATTTACACCCTTGTTCTGCAAGCCAACGGCATTCAGCATTCCCGACGGAGTTTCCACCATTCGAGGATAAGGATTTCCTTCGCGATGATTGATTGTCGTACCTTTGACAATGAAACCGCCAAGACGGTTCAAATCGATAAAATCAGCAAACTCCTCACCGTAGCCAAACGTACCGGAAGCAGTAAGCACCGGATTTTTCAGATTCAAATCCTTTATAGTAACACTTAAATCTCCCATTTCAGTTGCTTTATATTAAATACCGGACCATTTGTACATACACACACATTACCGCTGTCGGTGTCTTCAACACAGCATAGACATGCGCCAACACCACAAGCCATGCGGTTTTCCAGCGAAACCTCGCATTCCACATTGTTCTTGCTTGCATATTTGGCAATTGCCTTCATCATCGGCATCGGACCGCAGCAGTAGATATTGTCCCAAGTTTCGTTCAGTGCGGAATTAAATGTAATCAATCCCTTCTCACCGGCTGAGCCGTCTTCTGTCGACATATAAACTTTGCCAACCGACTGGAATAAATCCAGTTCCAGCAAATCCACATTACGGCGTGCACCGAGAAGGAAATTCACTTCAAAACCGGCTTTCTTCAACTCAGTTCCCAAATAGTACATCGGAGCGACACCAACGCCACCGCCGACAAGCAGCACGCGTGCATCTTTTTTCTCCGGGTATGAGAAACCGCGTCCAAGAGGCATCATGATGTTCAACAGCTGGCCATGTTCCATACCAATCAAATGGCGTGTACCTTCACCGGCATTGCGCACCAAAAGCCACAATTCATTATAGAATTCATCTACATAATTGATAGAGATAGGACGACGGAGAAATGTCGTTTTTGAATCAGGTATTTCAACCTGGACAAATTGGCCGGCAATGCACTTCACAATTTTGGAGCCATCAGCAGGCATCAATTTCAAAAGAGAATAGTTTTCATTAATTCTCTGATTCTCTTTTATTACAAAATCCAGTATCTGCTTTTTCATATAGTTTTTTCTTACTGCATGCAAAGTTACTACCTATTGCCGAAAATTCAAACAGTCGAAAATAAGTTTTACAACACGTTGCTCCGAAAATCATAGCCAACAAAATTCACAACCAATCACCTTAGTCACACCACTACGACTCTCAAAATTATTGAACCTCAAAATTAGGTGTATACACTCAAACATTATCACACAAACAAACGACATACACGATACGACCAACCCTCTATACAACATTCCGACATCACCTCACAACAACACACAAACAATCCCTCCAAACGTAGGAACACACCCCAGGTGTGTCCGCCGGAGACCAACAGGAGGTTTCCGCCCGACATATTTCCGCTTCCGTTCGGGCATAAATGCGCTTCGGTCGCCTTGGAGTTTCGGACGTACCTGGGGTACGTCCCTACGACTGACACAACACTGTAAACTCTCAATTTTGCATTCCGATATCACCGCACGACAACACACAAACAATTCCTCCAAACGTAGGGACACACCCCAGGTGTGTCCGCCGGGGAGTCCACCCAACATATTTTCCGCTTCTGTTCGGACATAAAAAAAGCCTCGAAAGATTTCTCCTTCGAGGCTCTAAGGGGGCGGTGACCTACTCTCCCGATTTCTCAGTACCATCGGCGCGACGAGGCTTAACTTCCCTGTTCGGAATGGGGAGGGGTGGAACCCTCGTGCTATGGCCGCCTTATTTTATTTCTTTTTCCGCCCGGCAACTCGCTGCCGGCGTTGTGCGATAAAAATCATCGACTGGAAGCAAACGCCCTTCACTCTCCGAGCACAGGCGTGATTTCGTTGCGGTCTCGTTCGACCGCTGTTCTTTTTCCCGGCCCTCCCTCTCCACTCGGGAGAGGGAAGTCCTCGCAGAAAGCTCTCGGGTAATTAGTACTGCTCGGCTTTGCCATTGCTGACTTTACACCTGCAGCCTATCTACGTCATCGTCTCTGACGACCCTCAATGGAGATCTTATCTTGAGGTTGGCTTCGTGCTTAGATGCTTTCAGCACTTATCCGTTCCCGACGCGGCTACCCGGCCGTGCACCTGGCGGTACAACCGGTTCACCGGAGGTCAGTCCAACACGGTCCTCTCGTACTAGTGTCGGATCCCCGCAAATCTCCTGCGCCCACAACAGATAGGGACCGAACTGTCTCACGACGTTCTGAACCCAGCTCGCGTGCCACTTTAATCGGCG
>ENA-OVGB01000215-OVGB01000215.1-human-gut-metagenome-genome-assembly--contig:-NODE-215-length-71856-cov-8.128452_pt1 | contig 71856 bp, 74 predicted proteins | sample MGYA00237767_ERZ505413 | MGnify/ENA primary metagenome ERZ505413 (study PRJEB26158, sample SAMN06016410) | human gut metagenome | biome: human gut; feature: ankylosing spondylitis patient; material...
GGGCTCCCGCCCTCTTCCTTCGTCTTGTATCTTATCGCATTATTTCAATGTACTCGGTTTGTTTTGCTTAACGGGTTATTTCCGTTTTGCGAGTGCAAAGGTATAACGTTTTCTAATACCCTCCAAATATTTTTCAAAGAAATTTATGCTATAAAACATCATTTTTCAGCAAATTTCTATAACACAACAACTTACAAAAATGTTAAAATTCATTTAACAAAAGATTTTTTTACAACATTGTTATTTCATGCTCTGCAAACAACGTTTTAGAAAGGGACTAAAAAATCGTCATTTTCCTTCATCCAGGCGAAAAACTATACGCTGAACGCCGTCGGCATAACGGGCAGAGGATATACGAAAACGGCCAATTTCGGATGTGCGGCTCACATGTGCGCCTACGCACAGACACTCATCATAGTCGCCAACCTTAACAATACGCACCAGTTCGGACGCATCTTCCGGCAGCCGCGACAAGTCGAAACGATCAGCCACCTCCGATTTTCGTGCCATTTCGGCCGTTACCGGCAAATCGCGTGCGATGACTTCATTCACACGATCCTCTATGGCCTGCAACTGCTCTGCCGAAAGCGGTTCACTAAGCGGATAATCGCATTTCGACTTTTTTCGCTCGATATGTGCCCGCCGCGAACGCTCGCAACCGACCATTTTCACCATCGTACCGTTCAAAATATGCTCCGCCGTGTGCATCGGCGGATATTCTTGCTTGTTATGTTCATTTAATTGCAATTCCTGTTCCATCGCTTTGATGTGCTTTTGTCTATTATTTTGCCCAAAGATAGCATTTTTCGGCCGCAGGCACCTATATATATAAAACAATTTTCTAAATTTGCATTATCACAAACAACACAGCACTATGGCAGACAAAGACAGCTACAACCACAAATGGAGTGAAATCACCCTGCTTCCGGAATGGGAAGAAGAATTCTACAATGTTTACCGTGCCAAGAAGTACGGCAAATGGGTCATGCTGAAATGTCTGAAACCGGAATATGCCGAACGTCCGGAATTTCAGGTGCTGATTGAAAAGGAATTTGACGCACGCTACAACCTTGCCCACGCCAACATCGCGATGATTAATGACTTCGAACCGATTGAAGGCCTCGGACAGTGCATCATCACCGACAATGTCTACGGCAAGTCGCTCCGCGAGCTTATCGACAGCAAGGACATTTCGCCCGACCTGCTGGCAAAAATCCAAACACAGCTTCCCGACGCGCTCGCCTATATTCAGGAAAACCACATTGTCCACCGCCCGCTCCGCCCGGAAATGATTCTTATCACGGAAGAAGCGAAAAACATCAAACTTATCGACGTGGGTTTTGACCAGAAAAATTCCCTTCCGAAACAGTCATGCCTTGAAGACATTTATAACTACGGACTGATTCTGAAAGAAGTGCTCGCCGTGCTTCCAACAAAGATGCCGCACTTGAAGCACATTGCCGACCGCTGTACCGACAACAATCCGCGTCGTCGCTATCAGGACGTGCAGGAACTGCGTCTCGCCATCGAACGCCGCTCAAGCAACTCCATCTACACGGCCATCATTATCTTTATTGTAATAATGAGCATCCTGCTTGCTTGGCTTAACTCGCGCAACTCACCTGAACACAAACAGGAAAACGTCGCCATCGAAGCAACGAAATAGGAATCTGTACTTAAAACAACTTTATTATTCATATCAACACACATCGAATACTATGAAACATTTTCTATTGCTCTGCATGCTGCTGATTTCCGCAGCGGGCATCGCCTCGTCGCAAACTATTGAAGAAAAAATAGGAGAAGCCGTACAACTGATGGACAATGGCGCCGTCGGAAAGTCAATTGTAATTCTCAATGAAGTCATAGAAGAAGAGCCCGACAACTATGTTGCACAATACGAACTCGGCTATGCCCAGTTTCTCAACCAAAACTACCGCCTTTGTATCGACATTTACGAGAAGCTAACCACTCACAAAGAATGTACGGCATCCGTATATATAATGCTCGCCAATTCTTATCAGGCCTATGGTGACTCGAAAAAAGCAATAGAAGTCACCAAAACAGGAATCGACCGATTTCCAGACAGCGTCAACCTCATCTATTCGTTAGGAAACTACCATTATTTTGCCAAAGATCTGAATGCAGCTCTCGACTGCTATCTGCGTGGAATGAAAGTGGATCCACAGTTTGCCAACAACTACCATATGGCAGCCGGCCTTTTTCTAAACTCCACATATCCGGCATGGGGCATTATATTTGGAGAAATGTACATGGCTCTTGAACGAAAAGACGAAAACAAACAGCAACAAATCAGTTCAATGTTATACAACACTTACATTTCCCAATTTTCAACATTACAAACCGACAGTACAGAAGTTCAGTTTGCCAACCCTAAAATTATGGTTCCGCCAAATGTTACACCAGAACAAATGGAGCAAGCTCTGGACCGCCTTGATCTATTCGCAGTGGAACTGCCAATTTCCAACACTCTTCCGGAATTTAAAGGACAGACATTCGACATCGAAACCCTCTGCCGCTTCCGCAAAGCCTATACCGATTCCATCGTACAAGGCGATGCAATCAACAAAACCAATCCTTATGTAAAACATCTGACAGCCGTCAAGGCTTCGGGATGCGAAAACGCCTACAACCACTATCTGCTGCTGACCGGTCGCCCCGACGAACTCAACAAATGGAAACAAGCTAATCCATTTGAATGGCAAACATTCAAAGAATGGTTTGACGAATATATCCCCTACATAAAAGACGGCAGCTATTCAATCCGTTAACAGCTTCAATTTCTCCTGCCAAGACAAGAAATTCGCCCTTTGGCTTACTATTTTAGTCTAAAACACCGTTTTACAGATTTTTTTTGTAACTTTGCCGCCTAATTTGTTTTAAAAATGTCTGTAGAAATAAGAGTAGTACCAAAAACGAAGAAAGAACTTGGCAAATTCGTGAAGTTCGGAATCGATTTGTACAAAGGGAACCCTTACAATGTTCCGCCATTGATTTACGACGATGTAAACACGCTGAATCCGGCAGTGAATCCGGCATTTGACTTTTGTGAAGCTGAATATTTCATGGCCTACCGCGACGGCAAGCCAGTCGGCCGCATTGCAGCCATCATCAACCACAATGTCAACCGCTACAGCAAGAAAAAGGACCTACGCTTCGGATTTTTCGATTTTATCGACGACATGGAAGTGAGCAAAGCCCTGCTCGATGCCGCCATTGCCTGGGGTAAAGAAAAGGGTATGGAAGAGATTGTAGGCCCGCTCGGCTTTACCGACATGGACTATGAAGGAATGCTCGTGGAAGGTTTCGACCAGCTGTCGACAATGGTAACCATCTACAACTACCCTTACTACCCGCAACACATGGAGAAATTCGGCTTCGAGAAGAAGGCCGACTGGGTGGAATTCAAGCTGGGCATCCCTGACTCTGTGCCGGAAAAACACGCCCGCATCAGTGAAATCGTCAAACAGAAATACGGACTGAAGGTGGTGAAATATACCAACCGCAAAAAGGCTGTCCGCGAAATCGGCCGTCCGCTTTTCGACCTTGTCAACGAGGCTTATGCCGAACTTTTTGAGTTTTCACAACTTACTGACCGCCAAATCGACTATTATATAAAGATGTATATCGGCATGCTCAACCTTGACCTGCTGACCATCATCAAAGACAGCGACGACAATCTGGTGGGTATCGGCGTTGCCATCCCGTCGCTCTCACGTGCGCTTCAGAAGGCCAACGGACACCTGTTCCCCTTCGGCTGGTATCACATCCTGCGCGCACTCTATTTCAACAAGACCGACTACGTCGACCTGCTACTCGTAGCCATTAAGCCGGAATACCAGAGCAAAGGCGTGAACGCCCTTCTCTTCACAGACTTGATTCCTTACTTCCAACGCTACAAGTACAAGCATGCCGAAAGTAATCCGGAATTGGAACTGAACACGAAAGTGCAGTCGCAATGGCAATACTTCGACGCAACGCAACACAAGCGCCGCCGTGCATACGGAAAGAAAATCTAACATACGCGTAACAGCATAGCAAACGGCAGTACCGAAACATCATGACGGTGCTGCCGTTTTCATTATCAGGAGAACTGCAGAAAGTGAAAAAATGTGGAATTTCCGTAGGTGGTGTTAAGTTCTTGGCGCAGAACAAAAAAAACAGTAAATTTGCAATCTAAGAGTGCCGAAGCGTATCGGCACGCCACAAAAGAGACAGACAGAATGGAAGTTTTTTTAGTCATATCCGGCATCTTGTTGCTGTTGTTTTCGCTCTATTTTTGCATCCGTCCCCATATTCCGGCAGTCATACCGGCCTACGGAGGAATCTGGTTGTTGCAATGGAGCGGGATGCTGCATTTTCCCTCTGTGATGCTTTCCTATTGGGGTATCATGGTAATGCTGGTCATCATCACCCTCTCGATGCTCCCCCAACCGCTCGTTAAGGCGACACAGGGCATGACGCATATCACTGTCAGCTCGCTGGCAGGAATGCTGCTCGGCATGACTTTCGGCTATGCACCCATGATTATCGGCGCATTTGTCGGTGCCGTAGCGGGTGCCGTTTTCTTCTCGCGCACTCCGGGCGGAGCCGGACTGAAATTTCCTTCATCGCGCTTCGTGCAGTACTTTTGTGCCAAAGGCCTGCCCGCCGTCATTGTCGTATGCCTGTTCGGCATCGCCATTGAAGTGGCAGTGCTCCAACATTTTTACCAACCCTAAAAACGAAAGAAGATGAAGAAACTGCTTGGCGTCATCGCCATTTTCACTATACTGGCAACCTCGCTTTCAATGAGCGTCTTTGCTGCCGACAAAGAAAAATTCAAACCTGAAAAAATCGACATGGACAGCGTGCGCGCCCATGTGACGGACCCGGCATCGCCCTACTTCTACAAACGCCTGTGGCGGAAGTTTGAAAGCAACGACACCAACATGAGCATGCAGGAATACCGCCACCTCTATTACGGCTATGTATTCCAGGAAGACTATAACCCCTACCGCATGTCGGAATTTGCCAATAAAATCCAGCCGCTTTATTACAAGCAGACGCATACGCCGGCCGAGTGCGACACGATTATCAAATACGCAGAGCTGTCGCTTGCCGACAATCCTTTCGACCTCAACCAGATGAAATTCTTCATCTATGCGCTGAAGGAGAAAAAGAAATTCGCCCGCGCCTCCATCTGGCAATACCGCCTCAACCACCTGGTGGAAGCCATCCTCTCTACCGGCACGGGACTGAAAAAGGACAACCCCTGGGTAGTCATCAGCCCGGTACATGAATACAACATTGTCAACTTCATGGGACTTATTGCCACCGACCATCAGGAACTCGAAAACAACATCGACTATATCATTGTCAAGCCCGTCGACAAGAAAACGCCCGAAGGGTTCTATTTCGACGTTTCGAACGTGCTGAAGGTCTACCACATGAAATTCAAGGAATAACCCCGGGCACAACCCTCAACGATAATGAACGAAGAACGTATCAACAAATATCTCAACAGCCGCTATTGTTTGGTGACAATGGCGGTTGTGTCCGTTATATTGTCCTACCTCGCCTTTCTGTTCTACGGTAAGGATGTTCTCTCCTGCAACGGACTGTTCGCGGCGCGTGCCGAAAACTGGATAGAAGCGCCCGCCACGGCATGGATGGCCAACGTAGTGCTGTCGTTCGCAGTGGCCGTCCTGCTGTTCAACCTCAACAGAGTGTACGCCTTTATCCGTGAATTTACGCTGATTCACGTGTCAGCGTTTACGTTCATCACCCTTTCCAATCCGACGGTGTCGGCCACGTTCTCCGCATCCAACCTTCATGCGGCACTGATACTCGTCTGCACCACCATAGTGTTCCATTCCTTCCAGCAAAAGCTGCAGCGCGGCACAATTTTCCTCGTCGGATTCCTGCTTTCGCTGTGCAGCGTGTTCGATTATGCCGCCCTGTTCTATATTCTAGTGTTCTTCATCGGTTTCATGCAGGTACAGGCCATGTCGTTCCGCGGATTTTTGGCAATGGCGGTAGGTGTCGTGCTTCCCTATTGGATTGGCTACGGCTTCGGCTGGATCGACTTTCAGCAGTTCACGCTGCCCGACCTTGCCATCACTTGGGAAAAATACCGCGACACGTTTGACCCCGTCAACGCTGTCCGTGTCATCATCACGGCAGCCACCGGTACCATACTCGGCTTCTCCAACGTGTTCAAAATCATGGCCACACGCCTGCAACTGCGTTCCTACAACGGATTTTTCAATCTGCTTGCCGTTGCCACCCTCATTTTCATGGTGGTCGACGTGGCAAACGTAAATACCTATATCGTTACCCTCAACTGCTGTGTAGCCATCCAGATAGCCCATTTTTTCAGCATCCACAAGTTCACGCGCCGCTACATGCTGTTCTTCTCGCTGCTGCTCCTCTACCTGGCGTGCACCACAGCCGATTTGCTTAAACCACTGCTCACACAATGAAAATAATCGTAGAAAAAAACATACCCTACATTCAGGGTCTGCTCGAGCCGTTTGGAACGGTCGAATATCTTTCCGCCAACGAAATTACAGCCGACACCGTCAGGGATGCCGACGCGTTGTTTGTGCGCACGCGCACCAAATGCAACGCCGCCCTGCTTGAAGGAAGCCGCGTAAAGTTTATCGCCACCGCTACGATAGGCACCGACCATATCGACCTGCCCTATTGCCGGGAAAAAGGTATCACCGTACGCAACGCTCCAGGCTGCAACGCTCCGGCAGTGGCACAGTATGTGTTTGCCACGATAGCCCGCTGGATGGAAGGCAAGCCGATGTCGCCCTGCGAACTCACGCTGGGAGTGGTAGGCGTCGGCAACGTAGGAAAAATCATTGTACGCTGGGCACGTAACTTAGGTTTCAATGTATTGGAGTGCGACCCGCCACGCCAACGAGCTGAAGTCGGCAGCTTCGTGTCGCTCGACGAAATTGCCCGTACTGCCGACATCATCACCTTCCACACTCCGCTGAACCGCGAAGGCATCGACCGCACGTTCCACCTTGCCGACAGCAAGTTTCTTGAAAACCTCGGCCGCTGCCGACTGCTCATCAACAGCTCACGCGGCGAAGTTGTCGACAACGCGGCACTGCTTCGTGCTCTTGAAAACGGCAGTCTTGAAGCCGCAGCCGTCGACTGTTGGGAAAACGAGCCCGACATCGACCGTCGTCTGCTCGACAAAGTGTTTGTCGCTACTCCTCATATTGCCGGCTATTCAGCAGAAGGAAAGACCCGCGCTACGGCCATGGCATTGGAAGCTTTCGAGGAATTCTATGGCGTAACCGTTGCAGGAAAACCCGTAGCCGAAGCACCGAAACTGGGTGCCGACGTCAGCAGCCTTACGCAGATAGCCGTCACCTACAACCCACTCGACGACACCGCCACGCTGCGCCGCTCACCCGAGACTTTCGAAGCCCAGCGCAACTACTACGCCCTCCGCGCCGAAGTGCAGTAAACCCTCCACAAACCCATATCTAAAACAATAACATACAAGCAAAAAAATGCGCCGCCGCATTTATAAGGTGCGACAGCGCATTGTCATTATTTCGGAAAAAATTTATTCTTGCATTGTAACAGTTCCATCAGGAGCGACATCAAATTTGATTTCATAATATACAATAGATGTGCTGCCTGCATTTGAAACAGTTTCATTTCCCTTTTCAACCACATTTACAGTAAATGTCGTCAAAAGATCCGGATTATATGTGTCACCGGATTTAGTAATATCAGATTCAATTCTGTATTCAGCAAGAGACTTGAAGGCATATTCTGCTGGAATTTGCTTTTTAGCCTCTTCCAACTGCTTCATAATCGTAGCAGCATCCAATTTCGTTGCATCGACTGCCACAACCTTTTCAAAATCCAAACCATTGTCGTACCAACTGTCTGGAGAAATTTTGCCTGATTTCCAATTCAATTCACCAATAAAAGGCTGAGTGAACACCTGACCGTTTTTCTTGACCATTTTAACGAAGATAGAGCCATTGTTCAAATTATTCTCAAGTTTACCACTACCGGTACCTTCACTCCATGACAATTCAATAATTTTCCACTCATCAGGGTTTACATTAGTTGTTACAATTTCTTTCACCTTGTCGACAGATTCAGGAGAATCCATCGCTAACTTACCTAAACCACTACCACAGGATGTTGCTACGGCAGCAAAAACAACTGCTGCAAACACTTTCAAAAAAGATTTTTTCATAATAAATTAGATTTTAATTAAGTATAATTTCTTCCATAACCTCGAATGAAACATTATGGGTTTTAGTAATTTACAAATTAAATAAATTAATCAGCCTCTCTACCGCTGCTGTGGTTAAAAAATCATAATAGTATTGTTTTTATTCCTGATTTCCACTGCAGTTTAAGACATAGACTAAATACATCCAACTTATATCAGCGACTTTTCATAAATAGCCATCACCTATAATCATCGCAACGTCACCATTCCTCCGCGCCGAAGTGCAGTAAAAACCGTTATCCAACCCGCGGCTGACATTTTCTGCCTGTTTCAAAGTTTAAAACCTGTTTTATTGTCAAACTATAAGCATTTTCGAAAAATTTGGCAGAACGAAACAGGCTTTCTACCTTTGCACCAACTTTTGAAAGCAACAATTTATAAAAACGAAACAATGAACATATTTCAAAGCCGTACATATTCAATGGCCGAACTGGTCCGCTCCCGGCGATACAGCTATCGCGGGGTGTATGTTCATTGGTTCACCGGATTCCAATAAACACATTCCCACGCAACCGCGAGGCACAAATCTCCACGCCTCCACAATCCGTGTTTTATAAAAAAGCCGTCACCCTCGGGCAACGGCCTATAAGTTTCTACATTAAAAAAATAGTTTTTCTATGTTTAAAATTATCGGAATGATGCTTAGCGGCATCGTTATCGGCTATCTTTTGCGCAATTTTTCCGGCGTGGGAAAAATACATAAACCCATCTTCATTACCGTCATCCTGCTGCTTTTCATGCTCGGGCTGTCGATTGGCATGAACCGTCTTATCATTGAAAATCTTTCTTCACTTGGCTGGCAGGCCATGCTCCTTGCCATAGGAGGAACCGCAGGCAGCGTACTGCTCAGCACTCTTTGCTACCAACTGTTTTTCAGAAAGGAGGAAAAGAAATGAAAGACAACGCCATTATCATCACCGTATTTTTCATCGGCTGCCTTGTAGGTTGGAGCGGCATAGCTCCCGAAGCTATCAAGGAAAACAATCCGGCCATCTACATACTTTATGCCCTGATGTTCCAAGTCGGCATCAGCATAGGAAGTGACAAGAACCTGAAGACAATGGTCAAAAGCCTGCGTCTGAAAATGCTGCTGCTTCCGCTATCCACCATTCTGGGCACACTGCTTTTTTCGGCACTCATCAGCATCGTTCTGACACGCTGGACGGTGTTCGACTGTCTTGCTGTGGGCAGCGGATTCGCCTACTACTCGCTGTCGTCAATACTTATCACTGAACTGAAAGGAGCATCGCTCGGCGTTCAGGTGGCCGCAGAACTCGGCACGATAGCACTGCTTGCCAACATTATGCGCGAAATGATGGCTTTGCTCGGCACGCCCCTGCTGGCACGCTTTTTCGGACGTTTCGCCCCGATTTCAGCCGCCGGAGTCAACTCGATGGACGTAATCCTGCCGACCATCACCAAATACACAGGAAAGGAAATGACCACATTCGCCATCTTCCACGGCATTCTCGTCGACATGTCGGTGCCCTTCTTCGTCACCCTTTTCTGCACCCTGTAAGCGACACTTACTTCAATTGATTATATTTTGTTTTCCCGGACGGTCCCCCGCCCGGGTTTGTTTTTCTATAACCGCTACACCTTTCCGCGGAGGTCGTCTTTTGGCATGGCGGGTTCGTTGCCGTCGCGGGTTGCCATGTAGTGAGGCGACATGATTTCAATACCCTCTTCGTTAAAGCGGTCCTGAATGTTCTGATGCAGGTTGGAATAAATCTGCGGCACGTTGTGCGCATCTTTCACATAGGCGTTAATCTGATAAACGGGATACCAGTCATTCAATGCCGTTTCAAGCACAAACGGACGCGGATCGTCGACAACTCCCGGAGTATTGAGTGCAGCCTCAATCAGCATTTTATGAACCAGACGCCACGGCGCATCGTAACCGATAGTCACTTCGCTATGAATAATCAGCCCATAAGAACGAGCCGACTCGCTGTAGTTCACCGTGTGCGACGACATAATAAAGGAGTTCGGAATCGTAATCACCTCATTTTTCGGTGTACGGATACGGGTAACAAGCGGAGTACGCTCCAACACGTCGCCCGTCGTATCATTCAGTTTGATGCGGTCGCCTGTCTTATACGGACGCATATAGGTGATAACCAGTCCGGCGATAATGTTACCGATAACCGTGCTCGAACCAAGCGATGCAATCAAACCGACGAACACAGAAATACCCTGGAATACACCGGAACTTGCTCCCGGAAGATAGGGATAAATCATAGCCACCATGAACGCATAAAGCAAGAAACGCACGATGTGGTAGGTAGGCAGTGCCCAATCGGGATAGAACCCGTTGATTTTCAACCGCTCGCTTTCCACTTCACGGGCAAGGTAGCGCACAAAGCGCACCAGATATTTGATAGCCAGACAAATGACAATGATGGTAAACAGATTGGGAATATAGGAAACAATTCCCATCAGGATGCTTTTCACCGGTATCCACAGATAGCCCAACAGCGTATAGGCAAGTTTCTCGGTTTGCGGGAAAATGATGAACACAAGCGGAACCGTGAACAACAACTGCACGAGCATAAACAGATAGCGCGCCACGTTGGCGGGCAAGCTCCAGTTCACGCCGCAACGAATCGACAACAGACGACCCGCTCTTGCCGCTGTCCACAACTTCCTGCTGTGGAAGAGCCTTCTGAATTCTTTCCAACAACTGACTGTGGCAATCAATACTTCCCAACACTACAATCGCCACCAACACAACGAGATGTTTAATCTTGCAGAAACCCATGACCTGTTCGTTTTTTAAATCTCCGCAAAGGTATCCATAATTCTTTCACGAAAGACAACTTTTCCGAAAATAATCGACAACAGACCTTTTCAAAGTGACAGAAAAAAGCAACCCCGCCTGTCGACGAGGTTGCTCTGAAATATTTTGATATTGTTCTATTACTTATGTTGAGAGAAAAGCCACTTCATGAAATCCGGATAATTGAAAGCAGGATTCCAGCTTCCGTGGTTACAGCCGGGGAATTCAATATATTCCACATCGGCACCGGCAGCTTTCAATGCGCGGTAGGCATTACGCGAACCGTCTACCGGAACTACGTTGTCGGCATCGCCGTGGAAAATGCGGAATTTCACATTTTTGGCAGCGGCAAGTCGTGAAGCGTTGACTGTTCCGCAAATAGGAATAGCTGCTGCAAACACGTCAGGGAAACGGCACACCATGTCGAATGTTCCCATTGCTCCCATCGACAAACCCATGATATAGACACGGTCGGTGTCAACATCCGCACGCGACAAATAGCTGTCGATAAGTTCCTTCAACGAAGCAAATACAGGAGAGATTTTCTGGTCTTTCGGCATCTTGTCGCTGTCGAACGATTCCGGACGGTCGTTATATGCCCAATATCCGTCAGGCGGACACTGCGGGGCAATGACAAATGCCGGGTATTCCATACGGTTCACCGGATTGAGGAACATTTGACCGCCGTGAACGAGCTGCTTTTCATTGTCAGTACCGCGTTCACCGGCACCGTGAAGGAAAATCACCAACGGATACTTTTCGCCCTTCTGCTGATTTTCCGGTGTCAACAGGCGATAAGGCAGCGTGTCACCGCGTTGTGAGATGTACTGCTTTTTTTCGAACTGTTCTGCTGCAAAGGCTGTACCTGCCACCAGTGCAGCCATTACGAGAGCAAGAAATTTTTTCATATCTGTTACTGTTGTTTGTTTTGGAGTATTAAAGAATTTTTCAGTGTTCAAAGTTACAAAAACCTCAGCCAAACGCCACCATCACCCATCCGAAAATTTCATGAAAGCGGCTGACAGCAACCTTTCCCCTACAAAAAACCGTTGCTAATTTAGGACATTCATACAGGAAAGTGTAAATTTGCGTATTTTCATCAATAAGTAAAACGAAAACAATGGCAGGATTGAAAGCTTTGGCCAAAGATACGGCTATCTACGGATTGAGCAGTATCGTCGGCAGATTCTTGAATTATTTGCTGGTGCCCATCTATGCCGCGGCTATGTCAGCGGAATCGGGCGGCTACGGAGTGGTGACGGAAGTGTATGCCTGGACGGCACTGCTGCTCGTCATTCTCACCTACGGAATGGAAACTACGTTTTTCCGCTATATGAACAAGGACGGAGAAAACCCCAAACGGGTCTACTCCACCGTTCTGATAATGATAGGCTCCACATCGTTGCTTTTTGCTGCGCTCTGCATGGTGTTCCTGCAACCGATAGCCGATGCAATGGGCTATTCCGAGCATCCGTGGTATGTGGGCATGATGACACTCGTCGTAGCCATGGACGCTTTCCAATGTATCCCGTTCTCCTATCTGCGCTACAAGAAACGCCCCATACGCTTTGCGGCACTGAAGCTGCTGTTCATCGTGCTGAACATCGCGCTCAACCTTGTCTATTACGTATTTATGGATGGCAGCGACGTGTTCTATGCCTTCTTCTTCAATCTGGTGTGCACTTCGTTCATCATGCTGCTGATGCTTCCTCTGCTTGACTTCCGGGGCGGTTTCGACGGTGCACTTGCCAAACGTATGCTCAACTATTCCTATCCGATTCTCATACTCGGCATTGCGGGCATCCTCAACCAGGTAGCCGACAAAATCATCTTCCGCCATGTCTACCCCGATGCCGCCGAAGCAAAGGTACAGCTCGGAATCTATGGCGCCGCCAGTAAGATTGCCATGATTATGGCCATGATTACACAGGCGTTCCGCTATGCCTACGAACCTTTCGTGTTCGGCCACAGCAAGGACAAGAACAGCAAAAAGATGTATGCCGATGCAATGAAATATTTTGTCATCTTCACGCTGCTGGCTTTCCTCTGTGTGGTATTCTACCTCGACATTCTCAAATACATCCTTGCACCCGACTATTGGAAAGGGCTGAAAGTGGTGCCTATCGTCATGATGGCCGAAATCTTCATGGGCATCTATTTCAACCTCTCGTTCTGGTACAAGCTCATCGACCAGACAAAATGGGGTGCCATATTCTCGTTCATCGGCTGTGCCGTGCTGATTGCCCTCAACGTTCTGCTTGTTCCCGTCTACGGCTATATGGCATGTGCATGGGCAGGAGTGGCAGGCTACGGGGTAGCAATGCTGCTGTCGTATTTTGTAGGACAGAAAAAATATCCTATCGACTACGACCTGAAGTCCATCGGACTGTATTTCCTCGTCACGTTCGCCCTGTATGCCGTGTCGGAATGGCTCCCGCTCGACAACACTTGGCTCCGCCTGGCTGCCAACACCGTGCTGATCGCCTTCTTCCTTGTGTTCATCATTAAAAAAGAGAAATTCAACCTTGCCAAATTCAGAAGAAGATGAAAATATACGAACCGATTGACAGCAAGAATCTGCTCAAAAGACTAAAGCATTATTTCTCCTGGTATTTCGACATGTCGGACGATCTGGAGGATAAACAGCAAATCATACAGACCATCAAGGAAGGCGTTTCGTTCCGCGGCACAAACGTCTACATCCTTATTGCCGCCATCTTTGTCGCATCGCTCGGACTGAATGTCAACTCGGCAGCCGTGATTATCGGTGCCATGCTCATATCCCCGCTGATGGGTCCTATCATGGGAATGGGACTGGGCATCGGTATTCTCGACTATGCCCTAATCAAGCGCTCGTTCCGCAATCTGGCTATTGCCGCAGCCGTGAGCATCGTCACATCGGCCATCTATTTTCTGATTTCGCCGCTGAGCGAAAACCGCTCGGAGCTGCTGGCGCGTACCTCTCCGTCGGTCTACGACGTGCTGATAGCCTTCTTCGGCGGCTGTGCGGGCATTCTTGCCGTTTCGTCGAAGCAAAAGGGCAATGTACTTCCCGGTGTAGCCATCGCCACCGCACTCATGCCGCCGTTGTGTACAGCCGGCTACGGACTCGCCACCCTGCAAATGAACTACTTCCTCGGTGCGTTCTACCTGTTTCTGATTAATTCCATATTCATCGGAACGGCAACGGCTCTGGGCACGAAATTCTTCCATTTCCCAAAAACGCTTCATGCCGATATGCGACAGGAGAAAAGAGTATCGCGCATTGTCTATACCATCATTGTCCTTACGCTTATTCCGAGTATCTATCTGACGGTGCAGATGTTCCGCGAAAATTATTTCCGCGCGGATGCCAACCGTTTCATCGAGCAGGAATTCCATTTCCCGAACACCCATATTCTTGACAAGAAAGTGGAAATGCACAAGGGAAAAAAGAAAATCACCGTCACCCTCATCGGACAAGCGCTTCCTCTCGACTCGCTGAAACTCGCCATGTATGAAAAAATGCAGAATTGCGGACTGGAAGGTGTCGACCTTGTCATCGAACAGGGATACTCACAAGATGAACTTGACATCGACAAACTCAGTTCGCAAATGCTTAACGACATTTATCAGGCGAACCAACAGAAAATCGCCCAACAGGCGGCTTCCATCGATTCGCTCCAACGCATCATCGGAAATCTGACGCACCCTGCCACTCTTTCGTCGTCCATTTCTTCGGAACTGAAAGTGATTTTCCCGGAAGTGGAAGCCATATCCATGTGTACGAACATTTTTGCGAAAGAGGACGGCAGCGTAAAGACCGACACGGTGAACATTGCCATAGTCACACTCCGCCAACCGCTGTCAACCGCTCAGCACGACAAGCTGAAACGTTATCTGCAAGCACGCTCCGGCCTCGACGACGTCACTGTCATCGACTACAAGGGGCACCTCTCATTTGACAAAGAATCTAAAAGCCAGAAAAAATGAAAATAGTAATACTCAACACTTCCGACTCTAAAGGCGGAGCCGCCATCGTATCGCTCCGGCTCATGCGTGCACTCTGTGCCGCCGGCATGGACGCCCGTATGCTGGTGGTCGACCGCCGTACCGATGACGAGCGTGTAGCCGTCGCCGGCACTCCCGAACAGCTGAAATGGGCATTCCTTCGTGAAAGGCTCGACATCTTTGTCCGCAACGGACTGCTGCGCAGCGAGCTGTTCAAAGTGTCGATAGCCAACAAGGGAGTCGACGTGCTTTCCCACCCATGGGTCAAGAATGCTGATATCGTGTGCATCAACTGGATTAACCAGGGCATGATGTCGCTGGCATCATTGGAAGCGTTGGGAAAAATGGGGAAGAAACTGGTATGGACCATGCACGACATGTGGTGCCTGACAGGAATGTGCCACCATTCCTATGGTTGCGACCATTACCGCGAAAGCTGCGGAAAGTGCCGTTTCGTCCGTTTCCCCCACAGCCACGACCTCTCTCACCGGACATGGAAGAAGAAACAGCGGCTCTACAGCCGTGCCGACTTCCACTTCGTGGCCGTCAGCAGCTGGCTTTCCGACCGTTTCCGCGAAAGTTCGCTGACAGCAGGAAAGCCGTTGACCGTCATCCCGAACGCACTGCCGGTGGAACGTTTTGCCTACGACCGCTCGACAAACATCCCCGTCGGGAAAAAAGTGATTGCCATGGGCGCGGCACGCCTCGACGACCCGGTGAAAGGTTTTGAACTGATGACTGAAGCCGTCAACCATATTGCCACACAGTATCCCGAAAAGGCGAAAAACCTCCAGTTGCTCCTGTTTGGCGACATCCGCAATCCGGAACTGCTCACACAGCTGAAACTGCCCTACGAATGGATAGGTCCGGTGTCGCTCGAACGCATACCCGAACTTTACCGTCGGAGCGACATCGTGCTTTCGTCGTCGCACTTCGAAACCCTTCCGACCACGCTTATTGAAGGGCAGGCTGCCGGATGTCTGGCAGTGGCATTCGACCACGGCGGACAGCGCGACATCATCAACCACCGTAAAAACGGCTATCTGGCAAAATATGCCGACACTGCCGACCTTGCCGAAGGCCTTCTTTGGGCTGCCGAGCAGACTGCCGACCGCGCAGCATTGCACTACAGTGTGGTGGAACGCTTCTCCGAGGCCCGCATTGCAGAAATGTATATCCGCCTTTTCGAACAGCTGTAAGCCACTTTCACGGCCTGCCCGCTCACCGTTGTCTGAAGATTTTTGTACCTTTGTCGTCTGAAAACTAACTGCAAACAAACAGAAGAATGGTTACGATTTTGTTTCACGATACAATTTTCGGCCCGATTCACAGCCGACGGCTCGGCACCTCGCTGGGCATCAATCTGACACCGAACGACGGGAAAATCTGCTCCTTCGACTGCATCTACTGCGAAGCGGGCTACAATGCCCAGGGAACAGGCACGACCGGAATCAGTCCGCGTGAGGAAGTGCGCACACTTCTGGAACAGAAACTGGCAACGATGAAAGCCAACGGCGACCGTCTTGACGTGATAACTTTCTCGGGCAACGGCGAACCTACGCTGCATCCGGACTTCAACGGCGTTGTGGACGATGTCATCGCCCTGCGCGACCGCTATTATCCGCAAGTGAAAATCAGCGTGCTGTCAAACTCCACGATGATTGACCGCCCGGCCGTAGTGGAAGCACTGAAAAAGGTGGACAACAACATTCTGAAACTGGATTCGGCCATCGACCGCACCATGCGACTCATCGACCGCCCGGTGAACCGCAACTTCAACGTTGCCGACCTCGTTGAACGCCTGAAGCAGTTCAGCGGACAGTGCATCGTGCAGACCATGATGCTCCGCGGCGAACACGATGGCGAACGCATCGACAACACCACCGACGAGGAAGTGGAAGCCCTGCTTGCCGCCTATCTCGAAATTCGACCGATGGAAGTGATGCTCTACTCCATCGACCGCGCCACTCCGGAAGAAAACTTGCAGAAAGTGCCGAAAGAAGAACTCGAAACCATTGCCGAACGCTTCCGTGCGAAAGGCATTAAAGTACAAGTGAACTAAACGATGATATATCCCAGACCGTTAAAGCAGGGCGACAGCGTAGCCATTGTCTCCCCTGCCAGCAAAATCGACGCTAAATTGGTTGACGGCGCCTGCGCCACACTGGAAGCCTGGGGCTTCCGTCCCGTTGTAGGCAGCTGCTGCAAGGGCGAGTGCGGCTCGTTCAGCGGAACCGTCGGACAACGCCTCGGCGACCTGCGTGCCGCCCTTGAGAATCCCGACGTGCGTGCCGTGTTGTGCAGCCGTGGCGGCTACGGCGTGGTGCAGATGATAGAACATTTCCGCGACTCCATGTGGAACAACGACCCGAAATGGCTGATAGGTTTCAGCGACATTTCCGCCCTTCATGCCGTGTCGGTTCATGCCGGCGTAGTCAGCGTCCATGCCTCCATGTGCAAACTCCTTACGGAACATCCCGACTGCCAATGCAGCCACACGCTCCACGACATACTGACCGGAAAGCTCCCCGACTATGAAGTGGCAGGCGATGAGCGCAACCGCGAAGGCAACGTCAGCGGAACCGTCACAGGCGGTAATCTTGCCGTGCTGTCAGGACTCATTTCAACGCCTTACGACCTGCTGAAAAAAGACCATATCCTTTTCATTGAGGACATTTCAGAAGCCATCTACCGCGTTGAGCGTATGCTCTACACCTTGCGCCTCAACGGAACGCTTGCACGTACCAAAGCACTGATTGTAGGACAGTTCACCGACTACAAACCCAGTGTCGACCATCAGTGCATGTACGATATGATTGAAAAAATGGTAGCCGACTACGATTTCCCCGTAGCCTACAACTTCCCCATAGGCCATGTCGACTACAACCTCCCCATACTCGAAGGCGCACAGGCCGACCTCACCGTCACCAAAGACAAAGTCCGCCTCATCTTCAAACGATAAAAAACGACGAAAAAGACCAACCGCTCCGAGCCGCACCCGCACAGCCCGGAGCGTTTTTTTTATTGATTTAAATCTCATCTTAGAAATTAATCGAAATATCACAACTATCCAATACAAAAGCTGACCCTGTCCATAGATAGTAAGCAAAAGCCTTTTACAAATATAAACTTTAGAATAAATTGGTTATAAAATCACCATTGACATCTCCAATAATCAACTACTTGTTTGGCAACTTTTCAAAAATTGTTACTTACTAAGTTCTGTATTATTATTTTCTTCCTCTATCAAGGCATTACGATGATAACCATGTCGTACAAAAGAATCCACAAATATCAATTCTTTATACCATTTTCCATTTTCATCCTTTTTATTTTGGAAACGGAAAAAACCTCTGACAAATATCTCATTGTCATTCACAATCTTGCGAAACCACCTCGAGTCCATCACTATTACTTCCTGACCACTCTCATTCCTAATTTTTTCTTTACTTTTATACCCTAAAATTTTATCATCCAATTTGGTAGTCATTCCAATAGGTACAATGATTGTCTCAACCTTTACATATTTTTTGACGGCAAGGTATACCATCAATTTATTAGCCAACCTCTCATAAATCTGTTTTCGTTCCTCTTTATTCCCAGCGAATAACTGATCATCTTCTATTAATGTCGGCCATGTATATATCTGCCGAACATTGTCCTTGGTTGATTTTATATAAAAGTACATATACAGATTGCTAATGCCTCTATCTTCTCTGAACAACCATACATATAATGTATTTTCTCCAAATCCATAAACAATCGTTCCACAATCTTGAGAAAGGAGTATACCACAAACATTATCTTTGTAACACTCTTGAAAAAGTTGATGATCAATCCCATAAAAGGACTTTGCACTTTTCTTCATAACTTTCTCAAAAGAGGGCATGAGAAGTTCGGGTAAACCCCAATTTGGTTCTGTTTGGCGAACATCTGATAGAAATTTCAAACCATTGACTAAATAGCCAAAATGTAAATTGTTGCTCAACATAGGCACACCAAACTTTCCTTCATCTTCCACACTGTCAATATTAAGCAACCAAGATATAATAGGTCGTTTACGAATTATCATAAATGAATTATTTTATGATTCAATTTACAATGAGTGGAATAGTCTAATCTTTCCTATAAGAGTTAGCTACAGCTTCCTCTAACTCTTCATCAAGAACATCCTTACAAAAAATGTAATATACTGTTGTACTGGTTGAACTTGCTCCTCCATATGCACCAACAAATCCACCCCCTGAGGTAATAGATTTTGTATCCACTAACTCCCATCCTTGAAGAGACATATAATTCAATGCTCCTATCAGTGAGTTAAATTTCAAATCTTTACCATCAGTTCCCTTAACAGTTTGTGGTTTTCTGTTTGTACCATTATCAAGCTTAATGGAATTTTTCTTGTATTCCATTTCAACATACAGTTTTTTTGCACACACAAGTTGTGTTGTCAAAAGTAATGCTCCTAATAATACTAAAACTTTTCTCATATTGATATATTGTTCTATTAAACTCTATTTACAAAAATACGGATAAATACCTAAACTTTATCTCTTTACTACAAATACTTTATTATTTTCAAATTCAGTGATACACTTGTTCTACAATAAACGGAAATTAACACAAAGCCCTCATTAAAAAAGTCGGGGCGCTGTATTCACATACTGCGCCCCGAAAAATGTACCAATTATTTAATCTCTACAAAACGTCTTCTACTGGTGTGTAAGGCTGGTTCCATGCTTCGGCTACGCCTTTGTAAACCACCTTACCGTTGACAACATTCAAGCCTTCAAGCAGTTCCTTGTTTTCCTTGCAAGCCTTGCGCCATCCTTTGTCGGCAAGTTGCAGCACATAAGGAAGTGTCGCATTGGTCAAGCCAAACGTAGATGTACGGGCCACTGCACCCGGAATGTTGGCAACGCAATAGTGTACGATGCCGTCCACTTCGTAAATCGGGTCCTGATGAGTTGTCGGGTGTGAAGTTTCGAAACATCCGCCCTGGTCGATAGCAACGTCGACCATCACGGTGCCTTTCTGCATCAGTTTCAGCATATCGCGAGTGACAAGCTTCGGAGCTTTTGCACCCGGAATCAACACTGAACCGATAACAAGGTCGGCCTGCTTCAATTCTTCGCAAATATTAAATTTGTTAGACATCAAAGTCTTCACGTTCTTTGGCATTACATCGTGCAAGTAAGTAAGCCGTGGGATGGAGATATCGCAAATCGTGACATCCGCACCAGTTCCGGCAGCCGTATAGGCAGCAGCTGTACCCACAACACCGGCACCGATAACAAGCACCTTAGCCGGCTTAACACCCGGGATACCGCCCAGCAATACACCCTTGCCTCCGTGGTGACGTTCGAGGAAGTACATACCTTCCTGAACTGACATGCGTCCTGCCACTTCCGACATCGGAATCAACAGCGGCAGCGTATTGTCGGCACGGCGAACTGTTTCGTATGCACAACAAACAGAACCGCTTTCAACCATGGCATGAGTCAACGGTTCGCTGCTTGCAAAGTGGAAGTAAGTGAACAGCAACTGATCCTTACGGATAAGTTTGTATTCAGCTTCGATGGGCTCCTTTACTTTTACAATCATTTCGGCAATGCCGTAAACATCTTCAATGGTAGGAAGAATTTTCGCTCCGGCGTTGATATAATCCTCGTCACAAAATCCGCTTCCGTTTCCGGCAGTGGCTTGTACATAAACTGTATGTCCGTGATTCACAAGTTCGTGAACTCCAGCGGGGGTCATAGCGACACGATTCTCGCTATTTTTGATTTCTTTGGGAATTCCAATAATCATCGTTTTGTGTTTTAGTGGTTTTATGTTAATTGTTAAAGGTTTCATATCAACAATGCCGCTCCGTAGGAAAGCCACATAATCACCAGAAGCACGTATGTTATTTCCTTACGTATCGGATAGCATTTATACGCCAGATATCCGCAGGCAATCATATAGACCGGAAACATCACCAACAACAACCAAGTACTGTCGTCGCGGCTGGCAAAATCATATTCCATCATAAGGAAAGGCCATCCTACAACCGGTAACACGCTTACCGTAACCAGTACAATCAGCCATATAGGCATCTTGGGTGTGTTGTCGTCTTTTTTTGATAATGTCTTGTGTCTTGTCATAGTCTGCGGTCATTTTTTCGACTACGTTTCTTCGCGCTGTCATACAGCTTGAACCGTTAGTCAATCACAAATATACAATGAAGAAAGTTTTCTATAAAAATAATTTTCAAGAAAAATTTACGGCAGCTTCACGAATTAACATTTAGAAAAACTTTTTCAAATTTGCATACATATATTTATTCTTACATCAGCAACAACGCCAAATTCACCCTGCAAATACAGCCCAATCAAAAAAAATAGCTTACCTTTGCCCCAACTATCAACAATTTATACCAAATTATGTCAACTTACACAGAAGACAAGAGAAAAGTGACAACTCGCCGCCTTATTGAAATGAAGCAGCGAGGAGAAAAAATCTCAATGCTGACAGCCTATGACTATTCAATGGCTAAACTCATCGATGGCGCCGGGATGGACGTAATTCTCGTGGGTGATTCAGCATCTAATGTCATGGCAGGAAATGTCACAACACTTCCGATGACACTCGACCAAATGATTTACCACGGAAAATCGGTCATGCGTGCTGTAACACGCGCGCTGGTTGTGGTCGACATGCCGTTCGGTACCTACCAGGGCAACTCGAAAGAAGCTCTTTCGTCTGCCATCCGCATCATGAAAGAGACCCATGCCGACTGCATCAAGCTCGAAGGCGGCTCGGAAGTCCGTGAATCCATCGAACGTATTCTCAGCGCAGGAATTCCTGTCATGGGACACCTGGGACTGACCCCGCAGTCAATCAACAAATTCGGCTCCTACACCGTCCGTGCCCGCGAAGAAGCGGAAGCCAACAAACTGATAGAGGATGCCAAACTGCTGGAAGAAATCGGCTGTTTCGCCCTCGTTCTTGAAAAGATTCCGGCTGAACTCGCTACGAAGGTGGCTAAAATGCTCACTATTCCGGTTATTGGAATCGGTGCCGGAAGAGGTTGTGACGGGCAAGTACTGGTGATGCACGACATGCTCGGCATCAACAAGGGATTCTCTCCGCGTTTCCTCCGCCGCTATGCCGACCTGGGAACCATCATCAACGATGCCGTTGCCAAATATATCGACGACGTAAAAACCGGCGACTTCCCCAACGAAAAGGAACAATACTAAGCCACACGGCTTACACACGATAGAAAAAACGGTTGCAGATCCATTCCGACTCTGCAACCGTTTTTTCATACCCCACACAGTCCCCGTAAACTGTAAACTGTAAACCGTAAACCCACAAAAAACACGGCCGACTCAAAGCCGACCGCGCATTTTGAATTTATTGTTTTTGTTCTATTACTTTACCAATACTTTGCAAACTGTGTTGGCAGCTTTTACGATATAGAAACCGGCAGGAACATTCACTGTGCTTTCGCCTGCAGCAACATTTACAGTTTCTACAGCCTGACCTGCAGCGTTGTAAACAACCACTGTGCAAGCTTCAGCAGCATTGATTACGATACCGTTTGCAGTAGCAACAACTGTTGTAGCGGCAGCAACTGCATCGTCAACACCAGAACCCGGTTCATTGAATGAGATAGGATAAGCCTGAAGATCTGTCTTGTAAACAGCAACTGCGCAAACTACGTCATATTCACCAGCAGCCGGAGTTTCTACATTCCAAGCCTTCTGATAGTAAAGTGCCAAGCTACCAGTTGCATCAGTTACAACCTTGCCTGTTTCATCAACGTTACCAGTAACAACAACCACCTTGTTCAAGTCAGACAAAGTAATTTCACCAGCCTTCATAGCGATCGGATAAGTCGGTACGTTCTGAGTTGCATCAGCAAATGATTCAGCTACCGGATACTGCATTTCTGGAAGACCGCTGAAGTTGGTATATTCACCCATAATACCAGCAGGTATTACATCACCTACTTCATATTTAGGAACTTGATTTCCATAAATCAACATAGCACCGCCTTCTGCATCCTTAACATAGAGGTTGCTTGCGTTCTGATAAGTTACAGTCACAGGGAAAGTAAACTTATACACGATTTTGCCGCCGTTAGCTTCACCTTCAGCCTGGAATTCAGCAAGGCTTGAAACTTCAGCCGGAGCAGCGATTTCGTAAGTAGCCGATACTTTGTCACTGTTGTCGATACCGTCTTTCTTTGCATAAGCAGAAATTGTGTATGAACCAACTTCGCTCAACACGATAGGAGCAGTGTATTCAGTTTCTGCACCGTCGTTGATTTGGTATACGATAGTAGCGCCGTCAGTGTTGCAAGTAAGCTCTACATTCTGTGTACCATAGTAAGAACCTTCGTCAAGGCTGAATTTAGGATTAGAACATTTTGTTACTTCACCCTCAGAATAAGAGATATTCAAGCTCATCACACGCAGTTGAGGCAATTTGCCTGCTTGATTCTTGTTGGCTGTAACAGAAATATTCACTTCATTATTTGCGATACCAGTCCAGTTTGCAGTCTTATCATCATAAGAGAAAACAAATGAACCTTCAGAAACAGGATATGCAGAAGCATCGTCACCGCAGTTCCATGTACCACCGGCAAGTGTAAAGTCAATAGCATTGATTGTTGCACCTTGAGGAGCAGCAATTGTCATTGTATTCTGAGAATACAAACGGACAGCACCTTCATCCTTACCTGTGGAGTTATTAATATATTGATAATAGGCAGGATCTGTTTGACCTCCGTTTTTTTCAAAAGAGAAAGTAAATCCTTCAGCTTCAAAAGTTGTCAAAACGACATTGCTATTCCCGCCCAACAAGTCAGCACAAGCGTCCGGGAAATGAACAGTCACCTCAGCTGCGTTCATGGCGAACAAGCCAGAAACAGCCATCAAAGAAGAAAGTAATAATTTTTTCATAAGACAAGTTTTTAAAAAAGAGTTAGACAACAAAAATATAAACAAATATTCAAAAAAGCAATACTCTATAAAGTCCTGTTCCTGAGCGTATGAAACCGCATAGTTCGCAAGTTTATCAAAACAGATGCAACATGCGGAGTTTTACCCTTCTTTTCATGCGTTTGCGAAACTTATTCTCCTTTTTTGCTGTCAAAATGCAGTTTATAACTTTTTTGTAACAACTGCCTAAAACATCATTACCGGCCTTGTCGCAACAAAAAAAGACGCCTCCCCTCGCGGGAAGACGTCCTTACATTATGGATTTCAAGATTGCTCTTTAGTCAGCAAGACCAACTACCTCAACATCAAATACGAGAGTTTCGTTAGCTTTGATGCCGGCATAAGGTTGTCCTTCTACACCGTAAGCGAGGTCACCAGGGATGTAAAGGATGTAGTGAGCACCCGGTTTCATCATCTTCAAACCTTCGCCGAAGCCCGGAACAACACCTGAAGGAGAGAATACGCGTGGTTCGTCACCGCTTGTATCGAATTCCTTACCGTCGATGTGCTTACCTGTATATTTTACTTTAACACGGTCAGAAGCCTTGATAGTTACGCCTTCGCCTTCAGCGATTACTTTGTAAACCAAACCGCTTTCAGTCTTTTTCAAAGACGGATCTTTCTTCATCTGTTCAGCGATATAGGCTTCACCGGCGTTTTTGTTTGCGATAGCTTCCGGAGATTTTGCCATCTTTTCTGTTTTGATTTTTTGAATCAATGACATTACCTGAGCCTGAGCAGCTTGAGGAGAAGCAACTGAGTCAGCCAAGAAAGCGTCCTTGAATGCAGCAAACAAGAGAGCCTTGTCAATGTCGATGCTGTCTTGAGCAGCAAGAGCCTGAAGCTGACCTGTGATAGTCAAACCGATTTGCAAACCTTGGATGTAAGCCTTTTGAGTAGTGTCGGCAGCAAATGCAACCTGCATACCCTTGATGATTTCAGCCTTGTCAAGCTTAGCGCCTTCCGGAGCATTCATCAATTCAGAACCAACACCATTACCCCACATCTGGCCGAAATAGTAAGCCAAAGAGTCTTCTTGAGTCTTCAAATCGCTTGTAGAACCGGCATTGCCTTTACAGCTAATACCTGTCAACATAAGTGCAGCAGCACCTAATAAAAACAGTTTTTTCATAATTTCGTTTAGTCTTATTTAGTTTGTTTATTTGATTACACGCAACAACTGGACATCGAAAATCAAAGTCGTGTCCGGACCAATCAGCCCGCCTGCACCGTTAGGACCGTAGGCAAGGTCAGAAGGGATATAAAGACGCCACTGGTCGCCTTCGTGCATCAGCTGCAAGGCTTCCACCCAACCCGGAATCACCTGAGTTACGCCGAATGTAGCCGGAACACCACGTTCTACCGAGCTGTCGAACACTGTTCCGTCGATAAGTTTTCCGGTGTAGTGCACTTCCACACGGTCGTTGGCTGTCGGCTGCGCACCGTTGCCCGATTCGAGCACTTCATATTGCAAACCGCTGGCTGTAGTCTTCACACCTTCACGTTTTGCATTTTCCGACAAGAAAGCTTCGCCTATTTCACGGTTCTGCTTGGCTGCTTTCTGATTGGCTTCCTGCATTTCCTTTTCCAGCTGCATGAAAAATTCCTGCACTGTCTGCTTTGCCTGCTCGTAAGTCATTTCAGGTTTTTTGCCTTCATAAACTGCGGCAACACCGTTGGCGAAATCTTGCACATTGAGTTCTTTGATGCCTGAGCCCATGAAATTGTGACCCATGCTCATACCCAATGCATAGCTTAGTTTGTCCATTCTATAAATTGTCTAAAATTGTTTATACCATCAGCCTGACCGCTCCCCGAAATACCTTTTCCGAATTACCGCCAAGCCATACATTTCCAAGCCACAAAGGTATGGTTTTCTCTCCGTCAATACACATTTTATTAATAAAAAAAACATAAAATCCGGCAAAACCGCTCTTTCTGCTGCCAAATCCCTCATACTGACAATATTTTTCTGCCGCTCAACCTATTTTTTCTCCATAATGCCGACAAAGGAAACGAGATTTTAAGTAACTTTACCTGACAAACTTAAACATTCAACCACAAACAACTTACCCTCACAGATACTATGAATACTAAAATCTGCCTTGCGGGGTTTGTATGCCTGACTGCTGCCGGTCCGGCACAAGCCCAAAATGCACCCGACCAACGGCCCAACATTCTGTTCATCATGTCTGACGACCACACGGCACAGGCCATCAGCGCCTACGGAGGCATACTCAGCACCGTCCTGCCCACGCCAAACATCGACAGAATCGGCGAGGAAGGAGTCCGACTGAACAACTGCTATGCGACCAACTCTATCAGTACCCCCAGCCGCGGTGCCATACTCACCGGACAATACAGCCACCGGAATCAGGTCTACACACTTCACGACCCGCTAAGTCCGTCACTGCCCAACGTTGCAAAAGAACTTCAATCAGGAGGCTACCAGACTGCCGTAGTTGGAAAATGGCATCTCCACGCCGAGCCGACGGGCTTTGACTGGTACAACGTTTTCCCCGGCCAGGGACGGTACCACAATCCGATTTTAATCGAAAAAGGGAACTGGGGCAGCGACCCGAACAAAGAAAAAGGCTACAAAGGCACCAAATATGAAGGCCACTCCTCCGATGTGGTGGCAAACCAGGCTATCAACTATCTGGAACACCGTGACAAAGACAAGCCTTTCTTCCTCATGTGCCACTTCAAGGCGCCTCACCGCCCATGGCAGCCGGCAGAAAGATTCAAAGATTTGCTGAAAGACGCCACCGTTCCCGAACCCGACAACCTGCTGGACACCTACGACGGCAAGGCCGCCTATAGCCGACAGCTCCACATGAGCCTTGAACACATGGACTCCACCGACCTGAAATGCGCGATTCCGAAAGGCATGACGCGCGACGAACAACGCCGTTGGGCCTATCAGCTCTACATCAAGGACTATCTGCGCTGTGTAGCCGGAGTCGATGAAAACGTAGGCCGGATACTCGACTATCTGGACCAAAACGGACTGACCGAAAACACGATTGTCATCTATACCGGCGACCAGGGATTTTTCCTCGGCGAACACGGATGGTTCGATAAGCGGCTGATGTACGAGGAATCCATGCGGATGGCTTTCCTCATTCGTTATCCGAAAGAAATAAAACCGGGAAATGTCAATACCGACATCACACTGAATATCGACTTTGCTCCGACTTTTCTAGACTTCGCCGGTATCAAAAAGCCGGAATACATGCAAGGGGAAAGCTTCCGAAAGAATCTGACTGGCGACACTCCGGCAACCTGGAGAAAAGCCATGTACTACCGCTACTGGCAGAACGCCGATGTCTATCACAACGCTCCTGCCAACTACGGCATCCGCACCGACCGCTACAAACTCATCTTCTACTACGGCGAATCGCTGAACAAGCGCGGAACGGCCAAACGCTCCATTCAGCCACCGGGTTGGGAACTGTATGACATGGTAAACGACCCCCACGAAATGACAAATCTCTACAATGACCCGAAATATCAGGACATTGTAAAAGAGCTGAAAAAGCAATTGCTGGAACTGAAAGAACAGTATGGCGACAGCGACGACGCCTATCCGGTAATGCAGGTATTAACCGACAAATATTTTTAAACCTAAAGACCCCGCACCGCAATCGAAAGCAAGCCCATGATTGGCGGCGCGATTACCGATTTGGGATTAATTTCCGACAAGCTACGGCAGAATGTTTCAGACAATGGCATTCTGCCGTTTTTTTCGCAGAAAATTCGTCGCCGACGCCCGGTCTTTCAAAAAAAATCACTAAATTAGGAAGCACCTTAAAACATACGCCTATGAAAAAGGAACTCATATTCACACTGTCACTGCTGGAGTTCATCCTCGGCACAGGTTACCTCTACACATCATTCTTCAGTGCCGACAGCCGGCACGAATGGAACTGGTTCACGGCCATTCTCTCCATCGTCATGGTGCTGTTCTTCGCACTGCTTGCCCTACGACTGCTGACACCGTTGAAAATGAAGGGGTTGAAATGGACCCGCCATTGCCGAACGCTCGAATACCGCACCCAGTTTCCCGTCGGTATCCTGCTGTTTTTCGGCACACTGGCCATGCTTGCAGTCAACGAGTCGGCTGAAATGAAATATGTGTTTCTGGCGGCATTCGGACTTTCGGTTCTCGGCAAGGCGATGGTCAGAAAATACATGCACGAACATGTAAAATGACCAACTTCCTGATTTTTTTCGCTAATTTTGGCAAATAATAATTTTAGGACTATGAATTTGCGAAACAATCTGATTATACTGGCAGCCGCATTATGCACCATGTCGGGCTGCGCCTCTTCGGCTACGAAAAAAGCGGAAACCGTACAGCCGCAGGAAAAGCAGGCGGTCGTACCGTCCATCCAGTTCAATGCCGACAGCGCATACGCCTACGTTGCCGCACAATGTGCCTTTGGCGAACGAGTACCCAACACCGAAGCCCACCGCAAATGCGGCGACTATCTGGCAGGCGAACTGCGCCGCCGGGGTGCGAAAGTGACGGAACAGAACGCCGACCTGAAGGCCTTCGACGGCACGGTGCTGAAGGCCCGCAACATCATCGGCGAATTCTATCCGGAAAAGCCCAACCGCATCCTGCTGCTGGCACACTGGGACTGCCGTCCGTGGGCTGACCACGACCCGAACCCCGACAACCGCAAAAAGCCGGTAATGGGAGCTAACGACGGGGCAAGCGGCGTCGGTGTCCTGCTGGAAATCGCACGTCTGCTGCAACAGCACGAACCGCAGGCCGGCATCGACATTCTTTTCACCGATGCCGAGGACTGGGGAGCATCCGACGGAAGCGAAGAGTCATGGGCACTGGGCACACAGCATTGGGTAAGCACACCCCACAGAAGCGGCTACACCTATCCGTCGTTCGGCATTCTGCTGGACATGGTGGGCGACAAAAATGCCGTTTTCGCCCGCGAATATTTCTCACAGGCATACGCCGGAAGCATTGTCGACAAAGTGTGGGAAACAGCGGCTTCACTGGGCTATTCCGACCGTTTTGTCAACCGTGAAGGAGGAGCCATGACCGACGACCATGTGTTCGTCATCAAGGCCGGCATTCCCTGCATCGACATCATCGACCAGCGTACGGACACGCCTACGGGCTTCTGTCCGCAATGGCACACCACTTTCGACACGATGAACCTCATTGACCGTAGCACTTTGAAAGCGGTCGGACAAACCGTCACCACTTTATTGCTCGGAAAATAGCTTTTTGCGTTAAAAAGGGTTTCTATCGGCAATATTTCCGTCAAAAATAAGTAATTTCGCATATCGTAGATTTGTAACACGCAAAATGAAGGAATCTTTAGGCATATCTCAAGAACAGAAACAAGTTCAACGGCTCACTCCGCAGCAGGTCCAATTTGGAAAAATGCTGGAAATGAGCCAGCTTGAAATTGAGGAAAAGGTACGCCAGGAAATTGAGGACAATCCCGCCATTGAAGTGGCATCGCCCGCCGAAAGCGAAAAGATGCTGACCGAGGACGGGGAGGTGTTCAAGGAATCGTCGCAGGACATGCAGCTGGCCGACTTCCGCGATATGGACGATATGCCCGACGGCTACGACACGGCACACACAGCCGGCACGCCCGAAAGCGAAAATCCGGCCGAACGCAGCTCCGAAATTCCAAGCTACCGCCTGAAGGAAAACAACTACAGCCCTGACGACAAAGTCTACGAACCGACCATCGTATCGGAAAACTCTCTTATCGACTTCCTGACGGAACAGGTAAACGAGCGCAATCTGACCGACGAGCAGATGCAAATAGCCGACTACATCATCGGTGAAATAGACGACAACGGCTATCTCACCCGCACTGTGCCGTCAATGGCGTCCGACATCGCCTTTCAGACAGGTCTGGACATCAGCGACGAGGAAGTAGCCAACGTGCTGCAAATCATCCGCGACCTCGACCCTGCGGGTGTAGCCGCCACCGACCTGCGCGACTGCCTGCTGCTCCAGCTCGAACGTCTCGGAGGCTCCAAGCGCAACATGCACGCCTACGAAATCATCGACAAGCATTTCGAGGAATTCTCCAAAAAGCATTTCGACAAAATCATGTCGGCAATGTCAATCTCGGAGGAGGAATTCAAGGATGCCATGCTCGCCATACGCGCACTGAACCCGAAACCCGGAAGCCTTTACAACTCCACCGACGGCAACACGCAGCACATCATTCCCGACTTCAACGTCGAAGTCGACGGAAACAACGTGACGCTCACACTGCTCAACAATATTCCCGACCTGCAGATAGAGCAGACCTACCAGCTGATGTACGACGGACTTTCCAACCGCAAGGCCGCCAACCGCAACGAGGAAAAGGCGAACGTGTTCGTAAAAGACAAATACGAATCGGCGGCAGGATTCATCAAAATGCTCCGCCAGCGGCAGGAAACCCTGTTCAACACGATGCAGGCCATCGTCAACTGGCAGCGCGACTTCTTCCTGTCGGACGACGAAGCGACATTGAAGCCCATGGTGCTGAAGGACATTTCCGCCATCACCGGCTACGACATCTCTGTCATTTCCCGGGCAACGGCAGGAAAATACGTCAGTACACAACGCGGCATCTACCCTATCAAATTCTTCTTCAACGAAGGTTTGAAACACGAATCGGGCGAGGACGTGTCCTCCCGCGAAATACAGAAGGAACTGAAGAACATCATCGAGGCGGAGGACAAGAAAAAGCCGCTCTCCGATGAAATCATCTGCAAAATGCTCCAGCAGAAAGGCTACGAAATTGCCCGGCGCACCATCGCAAAATATCGCGAGAAACTGGGCTATCCGGTGGCACGACTGAGAAAAGAATTATAAACCTGCAAAATTTTTACTTGAAAATGGATATAATGAACAAAATACCAAATACTCTGGAAGCAAAGGCCATGAGAGTGCTGCACTACATCTCCAGCTTTTTCTCAGCCCTGCTCAGTCCGCTGTTGATGCCTACCTACGGCATGATTGTATCACTCTGGATGTCCAACCTGCTGGTGCTTACGCTTCCGGCCAAGCTGACCGTACTGTCGGTCATCTTCCTGCTCACCTGCGTAGTGCCGGTTGCCCTCATCCTGCTGCTGAAAGCGCTGAAGCTGATTGAGGACCCGCACCTCAACAACCGCAAGGAACGCTTCATCCCCTACGTCATCACGATTGTGTGCTACGTGGCAAGCGCCCTCTATTTGGCGTCCATCAACGCTCCGGAATGGCTTTGGATGTTCATGTTCGGCGGCGGCTGCGCGGCACTGGTATCGATGATTGTCAACTTCGCATGGAAAATCAGCGCCCACATGGCCGGCATCGGCGGATTTGTAGCCCTCGTATGCCGCATCAATGCTGACGGCGACGGCATTTTCGAGCTGCTTCCCGTCATCTGCATCGCCATTGTCATCGCCGGAATCCTCGGTACATCGCGCATCGCCATGGAACGCCACACGTTCTGGCAGGTAATTGCCGGAACCGTCAACGGCTTTGTATGTGTATATTTTCTGTAAACATTTAATATATAAAAGATATTATGAAACCGATTGTAAGTATCATCATGGGCAGCACTTCCGACTTGCCTGTTCTTGAAAAAGCCGCAAAACTTTTCGACGAGTTTGAAATCCCGTTCGAGCTCAATGCGCTCTCAGCCCACCGCACTCCGGAAGAAGTGACCGCTTTTGCCACTTCCGCACAGGAACGCGGACTGAAAGTAATCATCGCTGCGGCCGGAATGGCAGCACACCTGCCGGGAGTAATCGCCGCACAGACCACAGTTCCGGTAATCGGCGTGCCTATCAAATCTACGCTTGAAGGCATGGACGCCCTGCTTGCCATCGTTCAGATGCCTCCGGGCATTCCGGTAGCCACTGTCGGCATCAACGGCGGACTCAATGCCGCTATCCTTGCCATCCAGATGCTGGCGCTTTCCGATGAAAAGATTGCTGCTAAACTGGAAGCCTACAAGAAGAATCTGGCTAAAAAAATCGTGAAAGCCAACGAAGAACTTTCGCGCATCGAATACAAATTCAAAACTAACTAATTCGAATTTTTTCCACTACGGTTACCCTGCGCGAATCAGTGCAGGGTAATCTGTTTTTCAGGTTACAACTATGGACAGCTTCAACTATATCCGCCGGAAATCATCGGCCGTAGAAATCGGCAACATTCCTCTTGGCGGTGACAATCCAATCCGTATCCAGTCGATGACTTCGACCTCCACCCTCGACACGGAGGGCAGTGTCGCACAGTGCAAACGCATTTTCGACGCCGGTGCCGACTATGTTCGCCTGACGGCACAGGGAGTGCGCGAAGCGGAGAACATCGGAGTCATACGCCAGCGCCTGCATGACGACGGCTACACAAAACCGCTCGTTGCCGACATCCATTTCAACCCGAAAGCGGCATTTGCCGCAGCGGTGACTACCGACAAGGTACGAATCAACCCGGGCAACTTTGTGGACGCGGCGCGCACATTCAAGAAACTGGAATATACGGATGGGGAATATCGCGAAGAAATCCAGAAAATCGACAAGGCGCTCATCCCGTTCCTTGAAATATGCCGCGAGCATAACACAGCCGTACGGTTGGGTGTCAACCACGGCTCGCTTTCCGACAGAATCATGAGCCGCTATGGCGACACGCCTGCCGGAATGGTGGAATCGGCAATGGAATTCCTCCGAATCTGCTGCCGCGTGAAATTCTACAATGTGGTCATCTCCATCAAGGCCTCGAACACGGTCATAATGGTAGAAACGGTACGCCGCCTTATCAAGGCCATGGACGAGGAGAACATGCACTTCCCGTTGCACCTGGGTGTGACGGAAGCCGGCGACGGTGAGGACGGACGCATCAAGTCGGCTGTTGGAATCGGCGCCCTGCTTTCCGAAGGCATCGGCGACACCATCCGCGTATCCCTGAGCGAAGACCCGGAACTGGAAATACCGGTGGCACGAAAACTGGTGGACTACATCACGGCACGCGCCGGACATGCACCTATTCACGGTACATTTGCCCAAACCTATAATTATATAGAGCCGCAACGGCGCACTACGAAAGCCGTAGGACCGGTGGGTGGCGGCAAACAGCCGGTAGTGCTTACCGCCCTGTCGCGCGAAGAGTTCAAGGAGTGCAAACTCCAGCCGGACTATACTCTGGAAGAATGCCGGGCACATGCCGACGGCATCAACTGGATGGAAGCCGATGCGTCGGCCGATGCCGAAACAGTGGCACGCGCAGCCGAAGCTACTCCCGACACCGTCATCCTGCTGACCTCCCGCCATCAGAACCCCGTCGGCGAACTGCAAGCCTTTATCCATCGTCTGACGGACTGCGGCTGCACAGTGCCGGTAGTGGTACGCATGTCGTACAACGACTCTGAAGCGGAAGACGTACAGATAAAGACAGGAGCCGACTTTGGCACACTGTTCATCAACCGCCTTGCCGACGGCATTCTGCTGGAAGCGCCGCAACTGAAAGATAAAGCCGACGCCGTGCGCTACGCCTTCGGTATCCTTCAGGCTGCACGTCTCCGTGTCAGCAAGACGGAATTCATTTCCTGTCCGAGCTGCGGCCGTACTCTTTTCGACCTGCAACAGACCGTCCGCGAAATCAAGGCGGCAACATCCCACCTGAAAGGTCTCAAAATCGGCATTATGGGCTGCATTGTCAACGGCCCGGGCGAAATGGCGGACGCCGACTACGGATATGTAGGTGCGGCTGTCGGAAAAGTCAGCCTTTACAAAAACAAGGAATGCATCGAACGCAACATTCCGCAGGAAGAAGCCCTGACCCATCTCATCGACCTTATCAAGGCAAACGGCGACTGGACAGATCCGGAATAGACAACACAACTCCGATACAAAAACAAAAAAACTCTTGCCCCCTCTGGGACAAGAGTTTTTATTTACTCTATTTATACCTACTTCATAATGAAAAACCTTATTTTTAGTCTCATTTCTTGATACTCCTTGCTTAAGCACAAGTAGGTATAAAAAAAATTGATTGTCTCACGACAACCAATCTTGTTAACCTTAAATCTAATACCATGAAAAACACATTGCAAATGTACAAACATTATGTTATATAGCATAGCAATAGAGCAAAAAAATGCATTACGTTTGATTTATTTAACATATATGTACTCAAATTTCGCCCAAACCTTCTTTTTAGGGCAAAAAAAATCCTCCCTGCAAGCAGGAAGGATTGAAATTCTTGTGCCCAAGACCGGACTCGAACCGACACAGCTGTTACACCACCAGAACCTGAAACTGGCGCGTCTACCAATTCCGCCACCTGGGCATTTCAAATTTTCGATGGCAAAGATACAGAAAAATTTGTTAATACGCGCATTATTCCAAACTTTTTTATCTTTTTTAATGCAAGAAAATCGTACCTTTGCACTTGATTTTCGATTAAGTAATTAATTTATAGGATAATATATGGAAAAAGTTACAAACGGCAAGTATGTTGAACTTGCATACGAACTTTCAGAGCTCGACGGCACTAAAGAAGAAACAATGCTCGTAATGACCAAAGAGCATCCGGAATGCATTGTGTTCGGCGTTGAACAAAACGTATTGCCTGCCCTCCTCAACGCGCTTGAAGGAAAAACAGTCGGCGACACATTCGACACCATCATCGAACCAAAGGACGCTTTCGGCGAATTCAACGAAAAGCTGCTGATGACTTTGGAACGCGAACTCTTTGAAAGAGACGGTAAATTCGACAGCGAACACGTACACAACGGTGCCATCATCACCATGATGACAGCTGAAGGCTATCCTGTACAGGGCCTTGTGCTGAACGTTGGCGAGAAAAACGTGCAAGTCGACTTCAACCATCCGCTTGCAGGCAAGACAGTACATTTCAAAGGCGAAATCCTGACCGTGCGCGATGCTACCGAACAGGAACTTCACCCGTCATGCGGCGGAGGATGCAGCGGTTGCAGCGGATGCGGTGACGGCGGTCATGACCACAATTGTGGCGGCTGCGGCGACGGATGCTGCCACTAAACACCGTTTCAGAAACAAACAATAAAGGGGTTGCGGTCAGAAAACCGCAGCCCCTTTGCTGTTTCTTACCCACAAATATTTCCTTTTGGAACCTAAAGATTTCACAACAAAACATAAAATATTTCGCTTTGAAACACAGAATTTACTGATTTTTATCTATTTTATAGGTAGAAACCACAAAAAACAGCTCAAAATCTTTTATTTCCCATTTTTTTGACTTATTTTTGCGACATAGCAACAAAAACAAAGCTACGTTCGTAATATTTGCAATTACGTTACGAAACAAAAGAACGAAATGCCAATAAGTATGACGAAGCTTATACTATAACCTTTCTTAATTCACCTTAAAGACGTAAGACATCAACTAATTTAATACCTCTAATTATGAAAGCGACAAAAAAACTGACAGGACTTTTAAGTTTCCTGCTTATGATTTCTTCTTTTGGAGTTGCTAACGCCCAATTGCACATGAGTGGAACTGTTAGCAACAACCACCTGTGGCGCGGTATGGAAGTCGGCGACGGTCTTGTTCTTTCAACCGACCTCTCTGTTTCCGACAAAAATCAATACATCCGCGCCGGCTTTTGGGGTGGTACAAACGTTACGGGTTCATACAAGGAATTTGACTACTATGTAACCCTCTCCTACAACCGGCTGAGCCTCTCTATCTGGGATATCTACAACTTCTCGCCGGGTGCTACCTACAACAACCGCGAATTCTTCAACTACAAGAAAGGCGAAACAGGCCGTTTCATCGACGCGACCCTTTCCTACACCATCAGCGAAAAGGTTCCTTTGCTGCTCAGCTGGTCAACCGTACTCTACGGCCGCGACCGTGACGCAATGAACAAAAAGAACCTGTATTCAACTTTCGCCTATGCAGAATATCCGGTTTACAAGAACGAAAAATGGACAGTAACTCCGGGATTGGGAGCCGCATTTGCCCTCTCGCCTGCCAAAGACGCTGCCGGAAATAAAATCAAGAACAATTTCTACGGCGAATCTGCCGGCATTGTTCACATCAGCCTGGCTACTACCTACAATCTGACAATCAAGAACTACGCAATGCCTATCACAGCAAAAGCACTGTTCAACCCGAAGAGCAACAAGGGATATTTCCAGATTGCCGCACAGGTATTCTCTTTCTAAACGAACAAAAGCCTGATACGTTTCTAATATGAATGAACGGTCCGGAATTGCCAACCTTGGCATTCCGGACTTATTTTTACCACCTGACAAATATTTTCATAACCGCCAAACCATATATTTACATTCTTTAACAGCAAAAATTTGCTAAAATAGTCAACATACACTTTGTTTGCATAAAAATAAGATACCAATCATAATAACTGACAACATCATGAAAAAATTACTTTTGATTGCAATTCTATGTATGGTCGGACTAATTTCCGGCAATGCTGCCGAAAACAGATGGCATGTGTATGGCGGTGCAAACTTGTCGCATAATACGGAATCCTTGTATGAAGGCTCCTACGGCTGGGGAGCAGGCGGCTTTCTGGGCGGAGGCTACGAAATCAACTTTTCAAAATATGTGAGCCTGTCGCCCCAACTTGAAATCAACTATATCAACAACGGAGCATGGACAAATGAGAATTGGCGTGATTTCTACATGAATCATTACAATTGGCGCGGAATGTGGAACATCAGCATTCCCATCGTGTTCAACGTACGGGTACCGCTTTCCGACAAGGTGGGGCTTCGCATCGGAGCAGGTCCTTACGTTCAGGAAACCTTTGTGCTGCGCGAATATGCCTACCAGACATCAAACATGGTGACCAACACGACGGAGAATTTCATGAAACGTTTCAATTTCGGTGTCCTCGGTGAAGCGGCAGTGGAAACCGGACAGCATTGGGGATATTTCTTCCGCACGCAGTATCCGTTCTTGAAAGAGACTTGGAGCCGCAACACGCTGACACTCTCGTTGGGTGTACGTTACACGTTTTAAGGGCATAACTCCATTTTGAAATATCAGACAATTACGAGGACAGCAGAATGCAATTCCGCTGCCCTCGTTTTTTCATCAATACCCGGAAAAAAACCGTAAACTGTAAACTGTAAACCGTAAACCCTATACCACCAGCTTCGCTCCCCGCAAAGGAAAGGTACGAAGCTCCTCAGTCAGTTCAACCGTAACACAGACCGTATCGCCGGCGTTGCATTCCGTTTCACCGCACGAAACCGTATAGTCCTTTTCCACATTAATGCAGGTAAGCGCTATCGCGCGGCTGCCATTCACCATTTTAAGCGGCATACCGCCCCGCAACACCACTGCTCCCGAAACCTCACATTTGAACATCACCCCGAACGACATGGGGATACAGCCGACAACGGACAGTTCCACGGCGTTTTTCACGGGTTCCGACTCAGCATTCTTCTCTCTACGGCCAAACAGGCGTAACAATAATTTCAACATAGATATTAAACTAAAAGATTATTACCGGTCAAGGGCATCGGCCGCCCATTTCAGATATTGCGCCGCCTTTTCGTCGGCCTGACGGGCATAGCGCATCTGGGTTTCATACTTGTCGAGAGCCGACTCCGCATAGTTCATTTGTGTTTTCGCACGGTCGGCGTCGCCCCGCTTCGTGTAGTAGGCCGCCTCGCGCTGATAGCTTTTCGCCCGATCCAGATAGTACTGCGCTTCACGGCGATAATTGTCGGCACGCTTCTGATAGTATTCCGCTTCGCGCTGGTAGCTTTCCGCTTTCTTGCGGTAATAGTCGTCGGCCGAGAGCGACGGCACGAACAGCAGCAGCGAAATGATGGTCAGCAACAGATGTTTCATAACGTTGTTCCTCCTTTCCCTTTTCTTTTTATCCAAAATTACGAAGAAACACGACACGGCGCAACCACACAATCGCGACCTCCGCACTATCCGGACGCCCGACACCACCATCAGGGTAAATTATGTCACTAAAAAGCTGATTATTTTACAGAGAACCCTACGCCTTATTCTTACGGAAACGGCCGAAGGCATAGGTGAGTACCTCGCGCTGGATATTGGAACGGAGCAGACGGTTGATGCCGTAGTAAACCACTACGCACACGGCACTCTGCCCCAGCAGCGACAGCCAAGCATTGGAAAGCCAGGCTCCCACAGCCAACTGGCAGCACGCCACGAGCAGCGCAATGAAAAAGTAGGGAAACACGTCGCCCACGATATTCCGTACCCGATAGCCGGTCACATGGCCTGTGAACACCAAGGCATAAACATAGAACAACCCCGAAGCGGCAAACTGTCCCCAAATCATTTCCGTCACTCCATAAGGAATGGTGACACAAATGGCGGCAACCATCAGCACGTCCTTCACTATCTCATAGCTGACAAGAGCTTTCGAACGGCCTATGGCAAGGATATAGTTGTTGTAGAGCGAAGTCAGCACCAGAAATATGCCGCGGGCCACAAGAATCTGAAACAGCACGATGGCCTCGTCCCACTTCGTACCGAACAGGATATGAAATATAGGCTCGGCTACGGTAATCAGCAGCAGAAAAGTCGGGAAAAGCAGATAAGCGGCGAAACGGTTCATCTTGCGCATGGCACGCAACAGACGTTCCTTGTCGTCCTGAAATCCGCTCAACACGGGCAAGAACGACGATGTGACAATCTGTGAAAACGAGGTAATGCCCATTTTGCTCCACTTGTCGGCCTGCGTATAGCAGCCCAACTGCGACAAATTATAGTAGGCACCGATGACAAACGAATAGACATTGAGGGAAACCGTGTTGAGAAACGAGCTCGACATCACGCCAAGCCCCACGGAAAACATCGAGCGCAGGGACGCCATGCTGAGCCGGTGGCGGGGCATCCAGCCGGTAGTCAGCCACAGGAAAAGCGACTTTACGCCGGTAAGTGTCAGCGTCTGCCACACAATCGCCCAGGCACCGTAGCCGGCAATGGCAAGCCAGATACCGACAGCACCCGACACGACAAGCCCGATGGTATTGCCGACGGCTACACGCGCGACGGTCATCTGTTTCATCAGGCGATTGGTCTGCACAATGGCCAGCGCGCTCAGTATGAACGACACGAACATGGCCCGCGAAAGGCTTATCAGCCGTTCGTCGCCGAACATTCGGGCAATCAGCGGAGCACAGAACCAAAGAATCACATAGATTCCGACACTCATGGCCAGATTAAACCAGAAAATCGTGGAATAATCCCTCTCGGTCGGATTTTTCTTCTGTATCAGCGCACTCGAAAAGCCGCTGTCGACAAACAGCGATGCGAAGGACTGAAACACAAGAATGGCGCCTACCAACCCGAAGTCCTCTTTCGACAACACGTTGGCAAGCACCACTCCCGTCACGGCATACAGCACTTGCGAAGCGAACTTGTCGATAGTGTTCCACTTCAGCGTGCGCGCCGTTTTCAATTTCACATCACTTTCTTCCATTCTAAATATCAGTAAAGCCTTCCTCGGATGCCGGTTCTTCAGCAGCCGGTTCTTCTTCCACGACAGTAGGTTCGGCAATATCCACCTTCACGGCCTTGATACTGCCGATTTTTGAGGTAGTCACCTTGTTGGGCGCTCCCTTATAGTAAACTTTTCCCGTACCGGCTCCGCCTACACTCAGCGTATTCGTCGGCTGACAGCTGATGTTGCCCGTTCCGACAATGCGGCATTTCACATCCTTTGCCACAACGCCAACAGCACGGATTTCGCCAGTACCCACATTATTAATTGTCAAATTGTCGCACTTACCGTAAGCCTCAACCGTACCTTTACCGGTAAGCAGTTTCAAGTCAAGATTAGTAGCATCCAAATCCTTGGCCACAATCTTGCCGTTGCCCTGCAAAGTCACGGAAATCTTGGCAGCCGGCTTCACACCGCTCACATAAAGTGTGCTGTCCTTTGAATTCTCAATCTTGGAAAGGAATGAAGAATAGACATAAAGCGTAGGCTTTTTCGCCATCTCCACACCTTCCTGCTCCAACTGCAGACGAAGTTTTCCGCCATTGTTGGTAGCGATGATATAGCGTGCATACTCCGGTTCCGTTTCAAATGCCACATAGCCTACCGAGTCAGGATTGGAGGAATACACGACATTGATATTGTCGTCCAATTCCAATTCACTGAATTCCCCTACAGGAATCTTATAGGAAGCGGCCTGAACTGCTGAGGACAGGCAAACAAACAGTGCCGCTAAAATTACAAAAAGTCTTTTCATATCAAATTTGTGTTATTAAATGAGTAGTCCAACATTGTCAAAAAAAGATTCGCGATACACAAAAATACAATTCTTTTCCTATTCCAACTACTATTTAAGTCTTTTTTAGGCCACAAGTTAAAAAAGCCGTATCCGCAGCTACAGCCGCGTGTTCTCAATCTCGTCAAGAATGGCCGAAAGCTCCGCAAAGGTCTTGGCCTGAAGCATGGCGATGCGCGTATCACGGAAATTCGGGATGCCTTTGAACAGCGGCGAGGCAGCCAAATGGCGGCGGATATGCAGAATGCCCCTGTACTCGTCAATGTTGTCGATGCTTTCGCGAATCTGACGGCGGAGCAACGCCATTTTTTCCGAAGCGGGAATCGGCGCAATCGGTTCGCCATGTTGCAGATAGTATTTCATTTCGCGGAATATCCACGGCGCACCGATGGATGCACGGCCCACCATAATGCCGTCGACACCGTAGCGGTTGAAATAGTCGGCGAGCTTTTCGGGCGAGGTGATGTCGCCGTTGCCGATAATCGGTATCTGTATGCGCGGATTGTTCTTCACCTCTCCAATCAGTGTCCAGTCGGCCTCTCCGGTGTACATCTGGCTGCGTGTGCGTCCGTGAATGGTCAGCGCCTTGATGCCGCAGTCCTGAAGCTGTTCGGCAAGCGTAGTGATGATTTTGTTCTCACAGTCCCAACCCAGACGGGTTTTCACCGTCACCGGCAGCTTCACGGCCTTGACAACGGCAGTCGTGATGGCAAGCAGCTTGGGAATGTCGCGGAGCATACCGGCTCCCGCACCCTTCGATGCCACCTTCTTCACCGGGCAACCGAAATTGATGTCAATCACGTCCGGTCCGGCCGCTTCCGCTATGCGGGCTGCCTCCACCATCGGTTCCACCTCCTTGCCATATATCTGAATGGCAACGGGGCGTTCCGTCGGATTGGTGTGGAGCTTGCGTGTCGTGCTGTTGATGTTGCGCACCAGTGCATCGGCCGAAACGAATTCCGTGTAAACCATATCGGCACCCTGTTCCTTGCAGATAAGGCGGAACGACGGGTCGGTCACATCCTCCATCGGCGCAAGCAGCACAGGCTTTTCGCCCAAATCTATATTGTCAATCTTCATTTTTCTTCGTTCTTGTCAATGTTTAATTCTCACGTATCACAATATGCCGGTAAGTTTCCCGACACCCTCCAGTTCCGATTCCGGAAGTCGGGCAATCATCTCGCCGGCTGTCAGTCCGGTCAGCGGATGCCGCCATGTGGGGTTGACCTCCGCAAGTGGAACAAGCACAAACGCCCTTTCCGCCATACGCGGATGAGGCACGGAAAGCGTTTCCGTGTCAATCACCTCGCTGCCGAGATAAATGATGTCGATGTCGAGCAGGCGGTCGATATACTGTCCGTCGCCGTTGCGGTGTGCTCCGGTTCCCGCCGCACGCTCCACCCCTCTCACCACTTCAAGCAGGCGGCTGCCGCCGAGGTCGGTGTCCACTTCTATTGCGATATTAAAAAAGGGGCTATCCGACTGATAGCCCCAAGGTTCGGTAACGTAAACCGACGATTTGCGGGCACGGCAGCCAAGCAGACGCTCTATCTCTTCGACGGCAAAGCGCAGATTCCTGCCCTTGTCGCCAAGATTCGTGCCGATGTTAATGCCTGCCACCCGCATCATTTCCGGTAAACGGTATTATTACAGTTTCTTCGAAACTTCAATTTCTTCGAAGGCTTCAATCATATCGCCTTCCTTCACATCGTTGTAGTTGTTGATGTTCAAACCGCAATCGTAGCCGGAAGCCACTTCCTTCACGTCGTCCTTGAAACGCTTCAACGAACCCAAGTCACCGGTATAGATAACGATACCGTCGCGGATAAGGCGAACCTTGCTTGTACGCTTGATTTTTCCTTCGCGTACCATACAGCCGGCAATCGTTCCCACACGGGAAATCTTGTAAGTCTGGAGCACTTCGGCGGTACCGGTAACTTCTTCCTTGATTTCCGGAGAAAGCATACCGGCCATTGCGTCCTTCACCTCTTCGATGGCATCGTAGATGATTGAGTACAGACGGATGTCAACACCGTCGTTCTCAGCCAGACGCTTGGCAGCGACTGACGGACGAACCTGGAAGCCGATGATTACGGCATCGGATGCCGAAGCCAAAGTAACGTCGGATTCGGAAATAGCACCCACAGCCTTGTGGATTACGTTCACCTGAACTTCCGGAGTAGACAGCTTGATCAAAGAGTCGCTCAACGCTTCGATAGAACCGTCCACGTCACCCTTCACAATCAGGTTCAGTTCGTGGAACTCACCCAGAGCACGGCGACGGGCAATGTCGTCGAGACCCGGCATACGGCGTGTGCGTTCCTTCAACTCACGCTGCAACTGTTCGCGACGGTTGGCAATTTCACGCGCCTCGCGGTCGGAGTCAAGAATGTTGAACGTGTCGCCCGCAGTGGTTGCACCGTTCAAGCCCAGCACAAGTACCGGAGCCGACGGACCGGCAGTAGTCACACGCTGGTTACGTTCGTTGAACATGGCACGAATCTTACCGTAGCTTGTACCGGCCACCATAATGTCGCCCACATTCAGCGTACCGTTCTGCACGAGCACGGTTGCCACATAGCCACGGCCCTTGTCAAGCGAAGATTCGATGACTGTACCGACAGCCTTACGGTCAGGATTAGCCTTCAGGTCGAGCAATTCGGCTTCGAGCAGCACCTTTTCCATCAGTTCGGCAACACCCGTACCCTTCTTGGCAGAAATTTCCTGCGACTGGTATTTACCGCCCCAGTCTTCCACCAGGTAGTTCATGTTGGCCAACTCTTCCTTAATCTTGTCAGGGTTGGCGTTCGGTTTATCTATTTTGTTAATTGCAAACACGATAGGCACACCGGCAGCCGAAGCGTGGTTGATAGCTTCGACAGTCTGCGGCATCACGTTGTCGTCGGCAGCTACGATGATGATGGCAATATCGGTCATCTTCGCACCGCGCGCACGCATCGCCGTAAACGCTTCGTGACCCGGAGTATCGAGGAACGTGATACGGCGGCCGTCGTCGAGTTTCACATTGTAGGCACCGATGTGCTGAGTGATACCACCCGCTTCACCGGCAATTACGTTTGCATTACGGATATAGTCGAGCAAAGAAGTCTTACCGTGGTCAACGTGACCCATCACCGTTACAATCGGCGGACGCTGCTGCAAGCTTTCTTCGTCGTCCTCCTCTTCAGCGATGGCTTCTGAAACTTCTGCACTTACATATTCTGTCTTGAATCCGAATTCCTCCGCAACGATATTGATGGTTTCAGCATCCAAGCGCTGGTTGATGGAAACCATAACACCGATGTTCATACAAGTGGCAATAATCTTGTTGACAGGAACATCCATCATCAGGGCAAGGTCGTTGGCAGTCACGAATTCCGTGATGCGCAGGATCTTGCTTTCTTCGCGTTCGAGTTCGGCTTCTTCGCGTTCACGCTCTTCGAAGGCTTCACGCTTTTCCTTTCTCCATTTTGCACTCTTCTTCTGTGGCTTGTTGGTCAGACGTGCCAAAGTTTCCTTAATCTGCTTCTGTACGTCTTCCTCGCTCACCTCCGGCTTGATATGGCGTTTCACCTTCGGCTGGCGGTCCTGCTTGTTCTTGCCGCCGCGCTTCTGATTGTCGTCGCCACGGCCGCCCGGAGCTGCATTCTGGTTGGAGCTGTTTTCAATGTCCACCTTCTCTTTGCCGATACGCTTGCGCTTCTTTTTCTGTTCGGCACCTTCGGCATTGCCATTGTTGCCTTTGTTTGCAAGACGTTCGCGACGCTTTTCCTCTTTAGTCTTCTTCTTCGGACGCGTCTGCTGATTCAGCTCGTCAAGATTGATTTTACCAATAATCTTCGGTGCAGAAATCGTTTCTACGACCGTCTTTATTTCGTTGGTTTCGGTATTCACTTGCAATCCTTTGTTTATATTGATTTCGGGAGCAGGCTTGGGTGCTTCTGGCGCCTTGGCCGGAGCAGCGGCCGGTTCTGCCTTTGCAGGAGCCGGTTCGGCAGCCGGTTTCACCGGAACTTTCTCTACCGGTTTTTCCACCGGCTTCTCTTCCGTTTTCTGAGGTTTCGGCGTTTCCACCACTTTCGGCTTGTTGATTTCGTCGAGATTAATCTTGCCTACCACTTTTGGCTGCGGTACCACAACAGTCTTGATTTCTTCTTTCGGCGCAACATGGGGAGCCGGAGCCGGTTTTGCCTTCTCTTTATGACGGTCCGAAGAATATTTGTCGGACTTGGACTTCAAATCCTTGTCATTCTTGAAAGCACGCACCAGCATTTCATACTGTTCGTCGGTAATACGAGTGTTGAGATTGTCCTCAACATTCTGATTGTTTTTTTGAAGGAATTCCACCAGCGTCGAAATTCCCACGTTCAGGTCTTTTGCTACTTTACTTATTTTTATTGCCATATTATTTAATAAGTGGTTTTTAAATGGAAAGATTAAAACCTCACATGCTCCACACCCGATAAAAATCTAACTCTTTATCCTGCTGGAAAGAAAGCTGTTTAATCTTCAAACTCAGCTTTCAGCACATCAATTACATAGTCTACAGTACCTTCTTCGAGGTCAGCCTTGTCGATCAGCTGTTCGCGCGGCATGTTGAGTACGCTCTTGGCAGTCGTGCAGCCGATATTCTTCAGCGCATCGATTACCCAGCCGTCGATTTCATCGCTAAATTCATCAAGATAGATATCGTCGCTGTCGTCAGTGAAACGGTATACATCAATTTCGTAGCCGGTCAGCATAGTAGCGAGCTTGATGTTCAAACCGCCCTTACCGATTGCCAACGAAACTTCTTCCGGACGCAACATTACTTCGGCATACTTTTCTTCTTCCTTGATGCGGATTGACGAAATCTTTGCCGGACTCAATGCACGCTCGATGAAGAGCTGCGGATTGGATGTATAGTTGATAACGTCGATATTTTCATTCTTCAATTCACGAACGATACCATGGATACGCGAACCCTTCACGCCGACACATGCACCCACCGGGTCGATGCGCTCGTCGTACGACTCAACGGCGATTTTGGCTCTTTCACCCGGGATACGGGCAATGGCCTTGAGGAGAATCAGACCGTCGTGGATTTCCGGAACTTCCAGTTCGAAAAGGCGACGGAGGAATTCGTTGCTCGTGCGCGAAACGATGATTTTCGGGTTGTTGTTCGTGTTCTGCACTTCCTTGATGACAGCACGTACAGTTTCACCTTTACGATAGCGGTCAGACGGAATCTGCTCTTCTTTCGGAAGAATCAGCTCGTTGTGGTCGTCGTCGAGGATAAGCACCTCACGCTTCCAAATCTGGTAAACCTCACCAGTAACGAGTTCGCCTTCCATGGCCTTGAACTTGTTGTAAACGGCATCTTTCTGCAAGTCGAGAATCTTTGAAGCCAAAGTCTGACGAAGGGTAAGAATAGCGCGACGGCCGAATTTGGCAAACACGATTTCCTTAGTCACTTCTTCACCAATCGTACACTCAGGGTCAATTTCACGAGCTTCGGTCAAGCCAATCTGCATGCTCGGATTTTCCACTTCACCGTCAGCTACGACCTCCAGGTTTTGATAGATTTCACAGTCGCCCTTGTCCGGGTTCATAATTACAACGAAATTTTCGTCCGAACCGAACATCTTAGCCAGTACATTGCGGAATGATTCCTCAAGTACACTAATCATAGTTGTCTTGTCAATGTTTTTCAGTTCTTTAAACTCTGAAAAACTGTCAACCATACTTATGGGTTCCTCTTTCTTTGCCATCGTATTAATTAAAACTGTATTAAATATTTAGTGTATTTTATTTCATCATATTTGAACGGAAGTTCTTCTTCCACCACTACCGGACGCTTGGCGCCTTCCGGCTTTACCTTCTTGCTGACGGCCAGCACAAAGCCTGCTTCGTCGGCGTTTGCCAGCGTGCCCTTCAGCTTTTTGCCGTCGGCAGTGAGCACTTCCACTTCGTTTCCGATATTCTTCACATATTGGCGCACGACCTTCAAAGGCGATGTCAGTCCGGCCGAGCCGATTTCCAGTTCATAGTCCTCCACATCACGGTCGAAATCATTTTCCACCAGGCGTGTCAGGCGGATGCATTCTTCAATGTCGACAGCCGTGTCGCTGTCAATCTCCACCACAATGCGGTTGTCTTTTCCGATTGTCACGTCAACGAGGAAAAGGTCGGTGTCCGCCATTCCTTTAGTCAACGTTTCTATCAAGGCACTTTTATCAATCATCTTTTCCTCCTTTTTTCTGATTTAGTGGTTAATAAAACGCTATGTACCAATAAAAGAATGGAGAGAACTTCCGCCCCCTCCATTTCCATTCCGTTTGCAAATATACTGATTTATCGCCGAATACGCAACGCCTTAATTATATAGTGGTTTGCGCAGCTATTTTATTAAGATTTTTTAATTACTATGTGCTATATTATAACACGATTTAAGAACCCTGTTATCCTTCTTTTTCGCCGAAAGCAAGGTCGCCTGCATCACCGAGACCGGGCACGATATATTTGTGCTCGTTAATCTCGTCGTCGATGGCTGCCACCCACAGCGTAGTGTCGGCAGGGAATTTGTCGCGAATGAATTCAATAGCCTGACGCGAAGCGATGACCGACACCAGATGTATCTTCGCCGGTGTCCCTTTTGTAAGCAGAGCCTCATAGGCAAGCTCCATCGAAGAACCGGTAGCAAGCATCGGGTCGCAGAACACCAACGTCTTGCCCTCGATGAGCGGAGCGGCTATATATTCGATATGAATGCGGAAATCATCTTCGCTGATATACTTCCGATAGGCTGAAACAAAAGCGTTTTCAGCATGGTCGAAATAATTGTGCAGACCCTGATGCAACGGAAGTCCGGCACGGAGAATCGTGGCAAGCACCAGCGTGTTCTTTACAGTATGGCTTTGTGCCGTTCCCAGGCAGGTCGTTGTCAGTTCGTCGTTGTAGTCAAGAGTCTTTGAAATTTCATAGGCTGCAATCTCGCCGATACGTTCAATGTTGCGGCGGAAGCGCATCATGTCTTTCTGGATATTCACGTCGCGAAGCTCCATCATATACTGATTGACGAGCGAGCGGCTTTCTGCAAAGTTTACGATTTTCATATAAGAGTTGTTTTTAATATTTCCTGTATCTGCATCTTGTCGGCGGCAAGTTGTGCCATCAGCTCGTCGAGCGACCCCATGCGCCGTTCGTCGCGGACATGCGCCACAAAGTCGACGGCTATTGCCGAACCATAAATGTCGCGGTCGAAATCAAAGATGTTGACTTCAACCGAAACTTTCCCGCTGCCGTTGAAAGTGGGACGCACCCCGACATTGAGCATTCCGCCGTAAAGCGTTCCGTCGACATGCACACGGACGGCATATACGCCGTTTTTCGGCAAAAGTAGCGAACGGTCGGCAAGCGCAATGTTTGCCGTCGGATATCCCAACTTACGGCCGTTCTTAAATCCGCCCACGACGGTGCCTTCCAGACGATAGGGACGGGAAAGCATTTGCGCGGCCAACGCCACATCGCCGGCAGCCACCAGCCGACGGATTACCGACGAACTGACATGCCCCAACGGCGTGTCGAGCTCCGGAGTCTGCATCACCTCCACTCCCAGCTCACGGCCATAGCCCACATAGTCGGCAAACGTGTCGCTGCGGTTGTGACCGAAACGGTGGTCATAGCCCACCAGCAACAGGCGGACTCCGTAGGTATCGCGTATCAGACGGATGAATTCACGGGCAGAAAGTTCCGACAGTTGCTTGTCGAAATCCAACACGATGGCATAGTCGATTCCCGTCTCCGCCAGTGCCTCCAGTTTCGCCTCGGGTGTCATCAGCACCGGAAAATCGACGTCCGGATGCAGCACAGCCTGCGGATGCCGGCGGAAGGTGATGGCAGCCGACGACAGTCCGAGCCGACCGGCCTCGCTCCGCAAAAAAGCAAGTACCGAACGGTGTCCCACATGTACGCCGTCAAACATTCCGATGGTGGCAGCCACCGGAACCTGCAACCGTTCCCCCTGTGCTACGATATTCATCCTTCGGGGCGGTTATTATTTGAATGCTTCCATAAATTCAGTGCCGGGCTCTACCAGCCAGGTGCGGAAGCCCAAACGGGCAGCCGCCTCAAGATTCGCCTGCGAGTCGTCGAAAAACAAGGTTTCCTCCGCCTTTATGCCAAACTTGTCGAGCACGTTGTGGAAAATCTGCGGATCGGGTTTCGCACAGCCTTCCTCATAGGAAAGACACATTCCGTCGAAGTAGTCCTCCCTGTTCTTTCCGTCAATCTGAAAGTCGGTTTTGATTTTGCTGTCAAACATGATGGCGTTTGTGTTCGAAAGCATATAGATTTTATATTGTTTGCGCAAGGATTCAAGCGCACGCAGACGTTCTACGGGAATACCAAGAAGGAAACGGTTGAAAGCATCGTCCATTTCAGCGTCGCTCACTTCGCAGCCGATGCGGCGGCGAATTTCCGCACGGAACTCGGCCGGCGTAATCTTTCCTTCTTCCAACTGCATGAACGGCCCGGTCTGGCAATAAAGTCCCAACATCTCATCGGCCTCTTTCAGTCCCAGCTGTTCCAGTGCCTCCACACAGTTTTCACGACGGAGATTCATAATCACCCCTCCCAAGTCAAAAAGGAGGTTGCGGACTCCGTCCAGATTCTTCACGTTTTCCATACCAATCAAAATATTTCTGCAAAGTTAATTCAAGTGGGGGGAATAGCCAAACAAGCAGATAAAAAACCGCCTGCATCCCCCGCCGCAACCGCCATGCAGGCCGCAATTCCGCCGACAGGAAAGAAACAATCGGAACAAACGTTGAAGATATATAATATTTTCGCTACATTTGCAATCACGTAACTGGACTCAATATGTTGACATTGACTTCTCTGCTTCGTCCCATATTCATGAAGCGGATAAAAGAAAGCGGTAACTTTGAAAAATATGAAGACGAAATCCAGTTTGCCCAACTGAAAAAGCTGCTCAAAAGCGCAGCCGAAACGGAATACGGCAAACGGTACGGATTCAAACACATATATAACTACAACGACTACCGCAGGCAAGTCCCGCTGGTACACTACGAAGACATTCGCGACTACGTGATGCGCATGCTCAAAGGCGAAAAGGACATTCTATGGCATGGAGTCGTGAAGAACTATGCGCAGTCGTCGGGCACATCCGACGGCAAAAGTAAATATATCCCCATCACTCAGGAGGGATTCCGTCATTGCCATTACCAAGGCACGTTCGACACCGTGGCACATTACTTGAAGTTGAATCCCAACAGCCGGGTGTTCGACGGCAAGGCTTTCATTCTCGGTGGCAGCTTTGCCAACGAAATCCATCCGGGCAACAACGTCAAGGTGGGCGACCTTTCGGCAAATTTGATTGACCGCATGAACCCGCTCGCCAATCTGGTGCGGATTCCGTCGAAACAGATTGCACTGTTGGAGGACTGGAGCGTCAAGCTCCCTGCACTTGCAGAAGCAAGCCTTAACCAGAACGTGACCAACATTTCCGGCGTTCCGTCATGGTTCCTGTCCGTAATCAAGGAAGTGCTTAAACGCAAGGGTGTCGACAATATCCACGACGTTTGGCCGAATCTGGAAGTGTTTTTCCACGGCGGCATCAGCTTCCGTCCCTACCGCGAACAGTATAACGCCATCACGGACTGCAGCAAGATGCACTATCTCGAAACCTACAACGCTTCTGAGGGATTCTTCGCCGTACAGACTTCGTGGGACTCTCCGGGCATGATGCTCATCCCCGACTCCGGCATTTTCTATGAATTCATTCCACTGTCGGAAACCGACAAGGAATTCCCGGAAACTGTAGCCATCGACGGCGTAGAAAAAGGTAAGACCTACGAACTGGTCATATCGTCGAGCAACGGCCTGTGGCGCTACCGTCTGGGCGACACCGTAAAAATCGAACAGACCAACCCCGTGAAAATCACCATAGCCGGACGCACCAAGCATTTCATCAACGCTTTCGGCGAAGAGCTGATGGTGTATAATGCGGATGAAGCCTTGGAGCGCACGTTGAAAGAATGCGGCGGAGCCATCGCCAACTATACCGTTGCGCCAGTCTTCGCTACACGGACAAGCAAGGGACGGCACGAATGGCTCATTGAATTCGAGCAAATGCCCGACAACATGGAACAGTTTGCCGAAACGCTCGACCGCCATCTGAAGGAGGCCAACTCTGACTATGAGGCAAAGCGATTCCAAAACCTGTTTATCGACCGGCTGACCATCGTCACGGCCCGCCACGGAATTTTCGACGAATGGCTCAAAAAACGAAGCGGAAAACTCGGCGGACAGCGAAAAATTCCCCGCCTGTCGAACGACCGCACCATCATGGAAGAACTTTTGAAACTTAACAACAAACAATAAAAACAGACTTATGAGAAAATCTCTTTTTTTACTGGTTGGAGCTTTCTGCCTCACCCTTGCGGCAAACGCAACGCCGAAATACATCTTCATGTTCATCGGCGACGGCATGGGCATGGGACATGTGATGGCAACGGAAACCTACAACAGACTCGTTCTTAACAACGACGAAAACATACTGATGATGCAGTTCCCTGTAGCGTCAATGGCAATGACCTACTCGGCCAACAGCCCGGTAACCGACTCTGCGGCCGCCGGCACTGCCCTTGCTACCGGCAACAAGACCAAGAACGGAATGATAGGCATGACGCCCGACTCTGTTGCCGTTACCAGCATTGCCACTGAACTGAAGGCACAAGGCTACGGTGTAGGACTCGTCACTTCAGTGGCATACGACGATGCGACCCCTGCATCTTTCTATGCACACCAGACACACAGAGGAATGTATGAAGATATCAACGCCGACGGCGCAAAATGCGGCTTCAACTTCCTGGGCGGAGCCGGCACTCACGTTGCGGAAAAGAGCAAGGAAAAAGCCGAACAGGTGTTTGACAACTACCGCGCCAACGGATTCACCGTTGTCCACGGCTTGGATGCACTCAACAAAGCCAACGCCGGCGACAAGGTGCTGCTCACCAGCCATGCCCCTGTAACTCCGAACGAAATCGGCTATACCGTTGACAGCATCGCAGGTGCCCTGACACTACAACAGCTCACCACGGCTTGCCTCGACCATTTGAAAAAAGTATCGCCCGAGAAGTTTTTCATGATGGTGGAAGGCGGCAACATCGACCATGCCGCACACGGTAATGACGGTGGAGCTGTTGTAAAGGAAATCCTCAACTTCAACAAATGTATCCGTGTGGCATACGACTTCTACCTTCAGCATCCGGAAGAAACACTCATCGTCATCACTGCCGACCACGACACAGGCGGCATGACCGTAGGAGTGAACAACGGTCCGAAGAACATCACGTTGAAGGAAATGGACTGCCAGAAAATTTCAAAAGAACAGTTCAATGACTTCTGTTCGAAAAACGGCGACTTCACTTGGGAACAAATGAAGGAAGCCATGAGCGACAAACTGGGCTTCTGGACTAAAATCGGCATCAACGAAGAAGAGGAAGCACGCATGAAAGAAAGCTACGACCGCATGAAGGCTCACGACGACCGCACACAGAAGACTCTTTACAAGGAATTCTGGAGCTTCACAGCCATCGTGTTCGACATCCTCAACCATAAATACGGCATCGGCTTCACCACCACTTCCCACACAGGTAACCCGGTTCCGGTATTCGCCATCGGCGAAGGCAGCGAAGAATTCAAGGACCTCAACAACAATATCGAGATTCCACAAAAAATCCGCGAGCTGACCGACCTCGACTAATTTTCGACAAGAAAATATACTACAATGAGAAGGTGTGTCAAAAAGCACACCTTCTATTTTTTAATTACAGAAGATTTCACACACAGAACATTATAATCAATATTATCACTAAAAACACAATGGAATTATCTGATTGGTTCAAAGGTTTTGAAAAAGGGATAAGCTGTCTGCCCCCAGAACAGCGAGCATCCTTTTTCTCGGAATGTGGAAAGAACTGTGTAAAATGCGGAACTTTGCAGGTCTACCAAGAACTATACGCAAAAGCAAAGGGTAATTTGGACATTTTCTTTTCTGAAGCCAGTAAATTGCCGGGAGTAAAATGTGAAACCATTAAAGAAGGAACTGCCTATTATCTATATTTTATGGAATGTACCTGCATGCTTTATCGGCAAGGCTATGTTTCTACTCCATTACTTTGTGAATGTTCCAAACAAAGCATTCTCTACGTCCTACATTCGTTATGGAAAGATAAAACATTCCAAGTAACCATTTGTGAATCAATCTTACGAGGAAGCCAACATTGCAAAATGCGAATTGAGGCTAAAGATAGAAACTAACTAGTCTAATTTAATCTTCCCATACCTTAATTCCTCTTTCAGTATTTCATACACATAAGCCGAGCTTTCAATATAGAGTCCGGTTGCTTCATCTGAAAGTTTTGCAAAAGTTTCAGAATTATAGAATTCTTTGAGAGCCGTCGGCAAGTCATACTCATTATCTTGCATTAGGTAAGTAATTATGTCTTTGGTTATACCCTCCACCAGATATTGCGTTCGCTTATTCATATTCTGCGTAAATATTTAATGGCTTCCGCCGAGTAAAACAAATATTGCGATGAAACCTTTTTGTATTTTAAGCCTTTCACGAGCATTTGCAAGTCAATGATGCCGTCATCAAAATTACGGAACAAAGTTGCAATGGTATCATCGGCAACCGGTCCAATCACGACATCAAAGTTATGTGTCGGTTGCATATTATGCCTGCTACGATTTGCCATAACGAACAAAGCCCACTCTTCATTCGGTTCTTCAAAGGTCTTTACCGAAAGAATACGCAATGCCGCTTCATCGAACTCAAACACAGTTACAGTTGGCTCTCCGCCATAGATGGCAGAAGTGCGTTTTGCCATCTGCTCCGCCTGTTCTTTAATTTCAGTCAGATAAAATCCTTGTCCGAAATCCTTGTAGGGTTTGCATTTTGACAAATCTATCCGTTCAATTACCATATTTGAACCATGATACAGCTTCATTGAATACTCCCTCCATTATTCAGACAAACTTGTGTAAGATCCTGAACACTATCATCGAATGAAAGCAAATGTTCTGCATCATAATGCTCCGTAAGAAAATCAATGCCTTTGAAACGTATCAAATAATTGTTTGCTTCCCGAACAGAAATATGATGAGCCCTCGCAAATTCACTGATAGCAGCAACAATATAAGCAATCATGTTCTTATCAATTGCCTGCTCATTCTGCAAGACAACGGAAGCCGACAAGCCTAGTGCATCAAGCACCTTTGTCACGGTTTTTATCGTAAGGCCCTTTCCACTTTCAACTTTAGATATCTGAGCCTTACCGACACCCACCCGTTCGCCAAGTTCTTCTTGTGTCAGTCCTTTGCGAATACGTTCATTCCGAATCATTGAACCTATATTTTCAATTCTATCCGTCATACCATATATCTTTCTACATATCCTATATTCTACAAATATAGGAAAAAGTTTCCAAAATAGGAAACAGCAGAATGTTAATATTACATTATTTATTCTGTTTCACATATATGCATAGCAATAAAGCCAAACAAAAGGAAAAAGAAAAGAATCCGTCTAATTTTTTATCCGACAGACAATATCCTCGGCGGCGGTTTCACGCTAAAATGCAGAAAAAAAGCGTAAAAGGTTGATAATTCAATAATTTGTTTGTATCTTTGTGCCGTTTTAACGGAGCGAATTTTGGGAGGATTGACAACTTACAAATTAGCCCTAAAGGGTATGCCTGCTGGTAATCAGCAGTTTAGCTACCTCGTCGATACCGAGTTTTTCAGTAAAATGGAAAGCGCGGATATTCACGCGGGTAAGGTTTCTGTCGAGCTGAACGTAAAACATGACGGTGATATTTTTGACCTTTCATTCAAAATGAACGGCGAAATCATCATCAGTTGCGACCGCTGCCTCGACGATATGCCGCTAAATGTCGACACCGACTATCACCTTGTTGTGAAGTACGGAGAAGAATACAACGACGAAAGCGACGAAACGCTAATCATTCCGGAATCATACAACGACCTGGACTTGTCGTCGATTATCTACGACACCATCGCGCTGACCATTCCGCTGAAACACATTCACCCGGAAGGAGAATGCAACGCTGAGATGACGGCACAGCTCAACCAGCACCTGGCCTCCATTTCCGACAGTGAATCGGATAGCGAAGAAGTAAAAACTGATCCTCGATGGGATGCATTGAGGAGCTTATTAGATAACAAATAAAAATAGATAAGAAAATGGCACATCCTAAACGTAAACAATCTAAAACAAGAACAGCGAAGAGAAGAACTCACGATAAAGTTGTAGCTCCTACATTGGCACTTTGCCCGAACTGCGGTGCATGGTATGTATATCACACAGTATGCGGCGAATGCGGTTACTATCGTGGAAAAGTAGCTATCGAGAAAAACGCAGCACTCTAATCCGAAGGTTAAAGTCGCTGTGAAAAAAAGATTGTCCTAAATACCAATTTAGGACATATTTGTTTAACAGAATACCCTTTCTACAATGTTTAGTGCAAGAATAACGGGAATAGCTTCTTATGTCCCGGACTACATATTGACCAACGACGAACTGTCGACAATGGTAGACACAAACGACGAATGGATCACCACACGCGTGGGCATCAAGGAACGTCGCATTCAAAAGGGTGAAGGCTTGGGTTCTTCCCACATGGGAGTTATCGCCGTAAACCGCCTGCTCGAAAACACCGGCTGCAAACCGGAAGACATCGACCTGGTGATTTGCGCCACTTCCAACCCTGACTACCGTTTCCCGTCTACAGCATCTATCATTGTGCACCAATGCGGCTTGAGCAACAGCTACGCTTATGACATTCAGGCTGCCTGCGCAGGTTTCATCGTTACTCTTCAATCAGCTGCCGCATATATCCGCAGCGGTATGTACAAGAAGGTAATCGTGGTTGCTGCCGAAATGATGTCAAGTATGACAAACTACGAAGACCGTACAACTTGTCCGCTCTTCGGTGATGCCGCTGCAGCCGTTCTGGTTGAGCCGACAGAAGAACCGAACGTGGGAGTTATCGACGGTATCTTCCATGTGAACGGAGAAGGACTGCCTCATCTGGTGATGAAAGCAGGCGGTTCAGCTCATCCGGCAACTCAGGAAACCGTAGCCAACCGCGAACACTTCGTTTACCAAGAAGGCCGCGCCGTGTACAAGCACGCTGTAACTGACATGCTTACATCGTCGCAAGATGTAATGAAACGCAACAATCTGACGGTTGACGACATTGACTGGTTCGTTCCTCATCAGGCAAACTTGCGTATCATTGAAGCTGTGGGCGACCGCCTCGGCATCAATCCGGACAAAGTGCTCGTAAACATCCAATATCGCGGTAACACGAGTGCAGCATCTATTCCTTTGTGTCTCGACGAGAACAAGGACAAGCTGAAGAAAGGCGACAAGATTGTGCTTACAGCCTTCGGAGCCGGTTTCACTTGGGGTGCAATGTACATTGTTTGGGACATCTAACCGACACCTATATAAAGGAACAGCATAGACAATCGTGCGGGACACGGCACAAGAATCCGCCGGAAGCCGAACTTTCAGCCTCCGGAATGTGCGGAATTTTCTTGTACCGTTTCCCGCTTTGTTATCTTACATCAACTCTATTTTTAAACGCTCACTGAACAAATTATGCACAAAGCCGGTTTTGTAAACATAGTCGGAAACCCGAACGTCGGAAAGTCGACGCTGATGAACAACCTCGTTGGCGAACGTATTTCCATCATCACATCCAAGGCACAGACAACACGCCACCGCATTCTGGGAATTGTCAACACGGACGACTACCAAATCGTATTCTCCGACACCCCGGGCGTACTGAAGCCGAAATACAAGCTGCAGGAAAGCATGCTCAACTTTTCGGAAAGCGCGCTGACCGATGCCGACGTTCTACTGTATGTGACCGACGTGGTGGAAGACGCGACGAAACACCTCGACTTCATCGAGAAGGTAGCGAAGGAAAAGGTGCCCGTACTGCTCGTCATCAACAAAATCGACCTGCTGAAAGGCAATGCCGACCTGGAACAGAAAATGCAGCTATGGCAGAAATACCTGCCGAACGCCGAACTTTTCCCGCTCTCGGCAAAGGAGAATTTCAACGTTGCCAACCTGATGAAGCGCATCGTGGAACTGCTGCCCGACTCTCCGCCCTACTTCGGCAAGGATGCACTCACCGACAAGCCGGCACGCTTTTTTGTGACAGAAATCATTCGTGAGAAAATCCTGCTCGAATACGACAAGGAAGTGCCCTATGCTACCGAAGTGCTTGTTGAAAAGTACGACGAAAGCAACGATGCCATCCACATCATGGCGGTTGTCTACGTGGAACGCGACAGCCAGAAAGGCATCATCATCGGCAAAGGCGGTGCAAAGCTCAAACGCGTGGGCATCGCTGCACGCCGCGACATCGAAACGTTCTTCGGGAAACGCGTGTTCCTGGAAATTTTCGTAAAAGTGGAGAAGGACTGGCGCAACCGCGAGAACAAGCTCCGCTCGTTCGGATATATTGAATAACAGTTAGTAATTTAGAAAAACAAAAATATAATTCAGAAAGATATGGGAAGATTAGTAGCCATCGTCGGACGGCCGAATGTAGGCAAGTCAACGCTGTTCAACCGCTTGACGCAGACTCGTACAGCCATCGTCGACGACACTTCGGGCACAACCCGCGACCGCCAGTACGGTAAAGTGGACTGGTGCGGACAAGAGTTTTCCATCGTCGATACGGGCGGTTGGGTAGTCAACTCTGAAGACATATTTGAAGGTGAAATCAACAAGCAGGTATCCATCGCCATCGAAGAGGCCGACGTGATTCTTTTCGTTGTCGACGTGATGAACGGCGTTACCGACCTCGACGACAGCGTGGCAGCTATCCTGCGCCGCGCGAAAAAGCCGGTAATCCTCATCGCCAACAAGGCCGACTCCAACGAATGGATCTACAACTCGGCTGAATTCTATTCACTCGGATTGGGCGACCCGTTCTGCGTTTCAGCAGTCAACGGCTCGGGAACTGGAGACCTTCTTGACGAAATAATGAAACGCTTCCCGGAAAAGGAAGAGGAAGAAGAGCAACTGGAAGAAATTCCGCGCTTCGCCATCGTAGGACGCCCGAATGCAGGAAAGTCGTCCATCATCAACGCCTTTATCGGTGAAGAACGCAACATCGTGACGAACATTGCCGGCACGACACGCGACAGCATCTACACGCGCTACAACAAGTTCGGATTCGACTTCTATCTGGTGGACACTGCCGGTATCCGCAAGAAGACAAAGGTGAACGAGGATATTGAGTACTACTCTGTTATCCGAAGCATCCGTGCCATCGAAAATTCCGACGTTTGTATCCTGATGATTGATGCCACTCGCGGTATCGAAGGCCAGGACAGCAACATCTTCTCACTCATCCAGAAGAACCGCAAGGGACTCGTGGTATGTGTCAACAAGTGGGACCTCGTGGAGGACAAGAGCCAGGCAGCCATCAAGCACTTCGAGGCAGCCATCCGCGACCGCTTCGCACCGTTTACCGACTTCCCCATCATCTTCGGTTCGGCACTGACAAAGCAACGCATCTACAAAGTGCTGGAAACTGCCGTTGAGGTTTACAACAACCGCAACCGCATCGTTCCGACATCGGCACTCAACAACTATATGCAGGAAATGATTGCCGCATATCCGCCTCCAGCAAACAAGGGCAAGTATGTGAAAATCAAATACATCACCATGTTGAAAGGTTCAAAGATTCCTACATTCATCTTCTTCTGCAACCTTCCGCAGTGGGTGAAAGAACCCTACCGCCGCTACCTTGAAAACAAGATTCGCGAACAGTGGGACTTCAGGGGAACACCAATCAACATCTTTATGCGCGAAAAGTAATAACCCATTATACACGAAGCTCCGCCGACTCCGACGGAGCTTTTTTAATATTCAATACATACTATGAAAAAATTGTTTCTTTTTGCATCGGCAATTCTCGCCCTTTCTGCCTGCTCGCAGAAAGAAGCGGCTCAGACAGCCGCACCGGCAGCCGAAACCGACTCCACCTACACCGTCAGCGGTCAACTGGTAATCGCCCATGAAGTACGGGCGTTCACAGCCGACGGCGACACAACGGAGCAATGGATTATTGACAAAAGCGGAAAGCTCATCAGCGACTACCGCTCGCTCACCGGCGACGGAGTGGAAAAAGCCACCCCTGTCAAAGCCGTACTGAAAGTGAAGAATCTCGGCAAACTCGACGACGGTTTCGCCGCCGACTACGACAATGCGCTGGAAGTAGTGGAAATCGTCTCCCTCCAGCCGTTGGAATAAAAGCCCTGAACCGTCTATAAAACCGCCGTAAATGGCGGTTTATTTTTTTACCTAATAATTACCCCTTGACACAATCACTTCCGCGTGCCATCGGACTTCGTCACGGACATGCTTCGGCGACAGCACTTCCACTTCACAACCATGCGAAAGGATTTCCTGCACAAAGTCGTATGTCGGCGACAGATAGTAGCGAAAAACGGAATACTCGTCCGCATTCTCGATTTCTTCCTGGGAATGGTGCAGCGGTAGGGTTCTGAAATATTTACGCTGTGTGCCGTACACTTTCAAATCGACAAACTCCGGCGGACAACTGTCTTGCGAAATGATTCCAAACGAGTTGTAGAAATAGTCTTCCGGACTGAATGTTTTAGGCATCGAGAATGTTTTTTCTGTTTGTCGCAGTTCCTGAATCCTGTCCAAAGCATAAATCCGCAGCGTATCCCTACCGATATTTCTTGCCAGCAAGTACCATCGCTGTCTGAAAATTTTGACAAGATAGGGCTCAACCTCTACCACGTATTCGTCCTGAAGCCAGAAACTTTTATATTTCAATTCCACCGCCAGCCCGTCGCGCATGGCTTCAATCAGCGGAGTCAGAAATTTTTGTCCGGAAGGAATCTGCTCAAACACGATTCTCCGTTTCAAGTGGTGGCTTTCGTTGATAAGGTTGTTCACTGCAAACGTATTGAGTAACCAAGCCCTGACACCGCCCTTTTCCATATCGTCGGCATTCTCAATATAGTATTTGTATCCGTCGCGTCTATGGCATACGATATTGATATCAAACATCTCCTCAATAGCCCTACGATGGTTGTGGAAGGTTTTCAAAGGCAATTCCATACCCTCACTCATGTTGTTTCTCAACCACTTTGCATTGATTTCCTCAAACGTAATACCATTTGCCCGATATATGGTGTCAACCAGCCATATATATCTGTTAAATAAATCGCTCGCCATAGTTTATCTTTTTTTCTGCGGTAAAGGTAGCAGCAACATGTGCCATTTTTTGACGCACGCTATAAAAATTGCAACAATTTCACCGTCTGTCCCAAAAAACAGTTCCGTCTGTCATAAAGATTTTCCCCATTTCAACAACCGTTTAGCCATCAAAGGTTAAAATTTTTCAATAAATATTTGGAAGTTTCAAAAATTATTCCTAATTTTGAGTTTGGAATAAAATCCGCAGCAACTATAAAAAAGCGGGAAATTTAGAATTCCGTATACTAAAAAGAAACACAACTAAAAATTTACAGCCAAAAAAAGGAATTAATCCCCAACAAGTAATGAGAAAAGATATGGCCGCACAACGGTCATAGAATGTGTTTGCCCTTTTCCGAACCTCGGAACTTCGACCTTACTGTCGTCGCTTGATTGCCGTACGTCCGACCTTGAACTCACGGCAGGATTCGAACGCCGCCTCACGGCTGCCAAGAAATAGAGTGACCGACTTTCCTCAAGGTAACGAACATGATTTCCTATCCAGTTTAACAGCGCATCTGCTTTCGCCCACGGAAGCGGAACAGGGACTGATACCCCCAAGCGTAAACGCTCTTTGACATTCTGCGGCTGAAGAGCTTATACCTCTCAGCCATACCCTACCCCCTCCATTCGGGACCTCAGCTTCCGACACCCGGAATGTATCGTCAATCCCGGACAGACTTCTGTCCGGCAACCGCGAACTGTCCGCAGGCGTATGCCGACGGCCCACGTCCGCCGTGCACGCCTTCACCATAAATCAAAAGAAACACCGGAGACTCTTTTTTCATCGAAAAAACACGCACCTCCGGCAACGTTAGGTTGGACGCAGCTCTTCGTGAGCTTCTGTACGCGTAGGGAAATGTACAGGCTGGATGCGTGTGTCAATGCTCCCACGTCGGGAGCATTGATTTTCATCCAACCCCCACATTTACCTCACATTCTTTCATTTGATTCACAAACTTTAATCCTACATTTCTATGAAAAAATTTGACACTGACGAAGAAACAGACGACTTGCTCAACGATACATCCGAAGAAACGGAAAACGAGGAAACAGACAACAATGAAATCGACGACGAAGAGTTCGAAAGACTGCTGGAAGAATTCATCGCCGATGACGAGGAAGAAGAAAGCGCAGAGGAGGAAAAAGCGGAAGAACCTTTCCGATTGGAGCAGAAAGTAGACAGCGACACACTTCAATCGCTAAGGCCTGCCACCATTAACGGACGCCGTGTCTACATTCCTCAAAACGGCAGCAGCCGGACAGAGGTAGAATCCATATCGGTCGATGCAAGCAGTTTTGACCTGAGTCAAACCATGCTGGTAAATGAAACGACACACTACAATGATGATCCTTACATTGCTTTTTCCATCAACCACAAACAGGAAAATCCAAGCAGTCCGACTGTGTATATCTACGAAAACAGCAACCGCCCGACTCTTATGGCCACCCCTAACGACAAAACGTTTATCGATGGCCTCTGCCACTACTTCGAATGTGCCTATCAGGGAACACAGGGAAGATACATGATTTTGGTGGCCGATACCGCCATCAACCAAGGAAACTGGAAAACCATCGGCAACCACTCCTACATCGAGTTTTACATCTACAACAACGAGGTGGGCGACCGTCCAAAAATCATTGGGGAATCTGCATCCTTCAGCAAGGCAAAGCCGCATTTCACCTTCTCTCCGCTGAAAATCACAGCGCAATTCGAGAAACCAACTGCTGCCTACATCAAACTACAGGCCACGCTCTTCAACGAACAGCTTATGCTCGTAGCCAAAAACGAGCAGATAGTAGAAGCGAACAAAAAGAAAATGGAATGTACGCTAACGCCTTCCGTTTCCTGGAAGCCGGGCAATTACAGCATCGCCTTCAGTATAGACGAACAGATTATCCATGCTGCACGCATGACGGTTTCCGCCGACGGAAAAGTCACCTTCCACACCCTAAACAGGACGGAAACGAGAAACGTGGAAAAGCTGTATACGTTTGCCAACATGTTGCAGGGAAAAGCATTGCTGAAATTTCCGCTCCATCCCGATGACAAACTGAAACTTGCCATAAGATATGCCGACTATCAGCAAATGCATCCGACCAAGCAGGACAAGGTATCACACCACTACGCTGTGCTTTCGAAAAGTCAGTCGATTGCCCATCGGGTAGCCGGACTGCTTGCTTCGAAAATGACCGACATTAACTCGGGAGTCACATTCACAACCGTACAGGAAAACATCAGCGAGTTGCAAAACCAGCCGTTGGGCAACACTAACACGGTTTTCTTCAAATGCTCGGAAAAGAACATCGTGCTGGGCAAAGATGTCAGCAGCCTCACCTATGGCGACGGCAAAACAATTGCCCGACAGATAGTTCACGGACTTAACGAAAAGGCATGGACACTGGCCATCTACTGCACGGAACAGGAATTCCACCAGGTTTGCCGCCAAAACCCGTCCATTTCACGCGCTATCCGCCTCGACAACCGATTTACAATCCGAATCGGCGGAGCAGATGTGGTGGCCAACTATCTGGAAACGATGATAGCCGACAAGCAGTACACGATGAACGCACCGTTTTTGAAACGGATGCACGAATTCGTGGCACAACTTATGGAGTCAAGCGACATTTCCGCCTGGGAAGCCAGCAACTTCGAGGAATTTGTCGAACAGACGTTCCTGATGCCTCACGAGCGCCGCAACCCCGGCTCGACCATACTGACGGCGGAAGATTTCGACGAACAGGCCAACATCCTGAAAACGGAATCTTTTGAAGAGTGCATGAAGGAGCTCGACAGCCTTGTCGGGTTGAAAAATCTGAAATCGCACATGGCCGACTCGTTTGCTCTGACACGGTTCACGAAAATGCGCCAGAAATTCGGATTGCCCGAAAAAAATTCCATGCCCAACCACATGCTATTCTTCGGAAATCCGGGAACGGGAAAGACAACCGTAGCGAAAATGGTAGGAAAAATCTACCGCTCTATGGGCCTGCTCTCCAAAGGCGACGTCATCGAAACCAATCGTGCCGGACTTGTCGGACGATACATCGGCGACACGGAGGCGAACACGGCAAGCATCATCAGTTCGGCACGCGGGAATGTGCTGTTCATCGACGAAGCCTACACGCTTTTCTCCGGCGGTGAGGACCGCCGCGATTTCGGCATGCGTGTCATCGAAACACTGCTGCCGGTGATGAGCGAACCCGACCCCGACATGGTGGTCATTTTTGCAGGCTACGAAAAGGAACTGATGCGAATGATGGATGCCAACGAGGGACTTCTCGACCGTTTCGCCCACAAGTTCCATTTCGACGACTATTCCGCCGACGAACTGATTGAAATCGGCGAACGGCAGCTGAAAGAAAAAGCCATGCGGCTGACACCCGAGGCAAAATCCGCACTGAAAAAGATTGCCGACGACAAGGTGCGCCACAAGGACAAAAATTTCAGCAACGCCCGCTGGATAAAAAACTTTATAGAAACCGGCATTCAGCCCGAAATGGCAAAGCGGGTAATGAAAATTGCACAGCCGACAAAAGACGACTTCTGCCGCGTCATGGAAGAAGACGTCATCAAAGCCAACGAACGTAGGGTAAATTTAGGGGCAAACAGCCGAGTGCAACGCCCCGTAGGCTTCTAAGCCTACAAGCAGCCACCCCGACGCTGTTCTGCGCGAGCAGAGCACCGCCGGGGTGTTTTTTGTTTGTATTCAATTAAATTCTCTACGAAGTATTGACTATTAAACATAATACACTATCTTTGTAAAGTCCATGGGACAATACATAGTTGGAAGCGTTTAGCTTATTCTACATCTGAGAATCTGGACAATTCGCAAGTGTCGTAAGAATAGCAAAAACGTTCTCCTTTGGCTTGCTATATAGCACTACATGTGTCGATATACGGTCAAAGGCGTGAGCTGTTTTTCCTTATTTACGACACAGGTAGTCCAGAACCTTTCAGAGAAATAAGATTAACAGTCTCACGCTTCTTGTTTTTTAGTAACTGCTTTATCGAGACTGGAAAGCAATTAACTTTTTTATTTTATGCAAAAATCTTATTTTCTTTTTACCATTATGACACTTCTAATGGTATCTTGCTCAGGAATTCCCAAAGAAAGAGAAGTCACTGTGTCAAATGTAAGTATCACTGGAAACATTAGTTCTTATGTCAAAATTGTTGACGGTACTTACACTTTCACAAACAATGGAGAAGATGCTTTTGTTACACTTGAATTTGAACTGAAGCAACAACCTTATGGAGAAATACCATTTGTTAACCCACGTGGCATTTCCGAATTAATTTTACAACCGATTGATTCCAAAGGGAACTATATCGATTTAGGAATTCATGGGATGAAAGCCCAAAATGTTGAATTAAGAAAAATCGAAAATCTTTTTACAAAAGAGGTAGGAAGCAAAGTAAAAATATTATTTACTATGCCTTATTTTGACATCAATGAAAACAGTAAGCTACTATTTACTGACGCCTCAAATTTTGAAATTATAGACGATGCTTTTATTTATGACCCAGGTGAATACGAAGACAATATGGGTACGGAAATTGAAAGTAACAATGACAACACCGCAACCAGCATTGACGAAGAAGATTTCAACAAATTACTTGACAGTTATGAAAATTATGTAGATCAATACATCAAATTTTTCAAGAAAGCGTCAAAAGGTGATACCCCTTCGGCAATGAGCGAATATGCCATATTATTAGAAAAAGCTACAGAATTATCCGAAAAGCTCGAGAAAACACAAGGACAAATGACATCCGAACAATTAAGAAGATACCTTGATATCACAGCTAAATTTACAGCTGGAATCGCTGAGATAGATCAAAAATAAAAAAACAAAACAAACCGAAACTATGAAACCTTGGATATCAAATCTAATATTTGCAATTTTAGAAATCTGCATAATCTCACTTTCATTCATTTTCTTCCATGATGCAATAGAGAGTATGTTCGATCGGGATTTTACAGGATATTTGAACGCAATGGCCAATGCAATAAATTACGTTCGATTTGTCGATATAGCTCTTTTGATTTTATCTATAACATTCCTAATCATCAAACCATTACGAACAAAGTTCACATGCTTTTTCTCCGTTTGTAACATACTTTACTTCTTGGCTTCGGAATGCTTCATATATTTTATATAAGAGCGTATTAATTGATAAAACGTGGTAGTGTCAAATCTATGAACTCTACCACGTTTCTATTTCTTCATCTCACTTTCTACCGAAGTCGGCGGGGATTTCGCCCCAGCGTTCGGTTTCCCATTTGATAATCGGGTTGGAATAGGTGTTGTTCTGTAACCAGGCTTCCGCACGGCGGACGATGGCCAGCAGTTCGCCGTTGCGCTCGGTAGGCATAAGTTTGGTATTACACTTTTTGTCGCGCACCCATTTCTGGGCTATCTTGCTGTCGCTGTAAATCGGCATATTGCTGCCTTTCTTTTTCAGCAAAGCCAGTCCGTGAACAATAGCAAGAAACTCGCCGATATTGTTCGTTCCGTCGTGATACGGACCGACACGGAAAATTTCCTGTCCCGTGCGAACATATACGCCCCGATATTCCATAATACCAGGATTGCCGCGGCAACCGGCATCGACGGCAATGCTTTCCACCTGTATTTCGGGAATCATGCTATAGTCGACCGGCTGTTCCTCTTCCTTCAAATGATTGGCAATGGCACGCAACACCTGCGAAGCCTCCCTGTCGCTCTCGCGATAGGCAAGGATAGCCTCCGTGCGGTTGGAGAAAGCCTTGTAGCGGGCATTCGGAAAGCCGTCGGTTTCCGCCTGACATTCTTCCCACGATTCGTAGATTCCGGGGTGACGTCCCACCCAAACCACATAGTATTTGCTGTATGCCATAATCTGTTGCTTTGTTATAAAAGGAATTCGATCCGACGCAGTCGGACTGCCGTTAGCACTTACAAAGTAAATAGTTTTTTTGCGTTTTTCCGAATTTTAACGGAAGTGAACCATCATTTTCCTCCTAATTAAAGAGAATCTTATGCGCTTTTTTTATAGCTTTGCAATAGCTTGTATGAAAGATGAGGATAGAAAAAGATTAGAGCCATTAGGATTTTTAACTTTTTAATTTATCAGTATGAAAAACAAAATTTTGGCAACTGTTGCTGTTGCCCTTTTCGGAACACTATCCCTCTGTGCCCAGACTACCAAAGAGGAAGTGCTGGGTACTATCGAAAAAACTGCCGGCGTGTATTTCGCCTATCCGTCGGTTGAAAACAACAAGGTGACACCTGCACCAAAAGGTTATACACCGTTCTACATAAGCCACTTCGGCCGTCACGGTTCGCGCTACCTGCTTGCGGAAACCGACTATACCGACGTTATCCGCACAATGGAAAATGCCAACAAGGCCAACGCACTGACTCCGCTCGGCAAGGATGCCCTCAACCGCCTGCATGAAATCTACAAGGAAGCTGAAGGACGCGCCGAGGACCTTTCGCCGCTGGGTGTCAGACAGCACCGCGGCATTGCCGAACGCATGTACCGCAACTATCCGCAAGTATTTGCCGACGGACGCACTATTTCTGCCCGTTCGTCCATCGTTCTGCGATGTGCCATGAGTATGGCTGCCTTCGGCGACCGCCTGAAGGAACTGAACCCGAAACTGAGCATATACTACGAATCCAGCCGCAAATACATGGGCTATCTCACCGGCCGCTCCGACGAAGCGAACGCGTTTACCGGCAACAACGGCCCGTGGCGTATCGAATATGAAAAATTCCGCAGAGCCCACACTCATTCCGACCGTTTTGTCAAAGCCATGTTCTGCAACGATGAATATGTGCTGAAAAATATCGACCCGTTCGAACTCGTATGGGATTTCTACTGGGTGGCAAGCGACATGCAGAACATGGAAACTCCTGTGTCGTTCTACGATCTGTTCACGCCCGACGAGCTGTATGACCTCTGGCAATGCTTCAACTATCAGTTCTACTGCACCAACGCCAACCATGCCGCAGCCAAAGGCGCCATTATGAACAGCTACAAAGATTTGCTCCGCAACATCGTCGAGAGCGCAGATGCTGCCATCGCCGACGGTAATACCGCCGCCACACTCCGCTTTGCCCACGACTCCAACATCACACCGCTCACGGCACTGATGGGAATCGAAAACTGCGATGCCTGCGTCAGCGACCCTTATACCGTCTACCAGCACTGGACCGACTTCAAGGTTTCGCCGATGGCCGCCAACCTGCAACTTGTATTCTTCAAGAAAAAGGGAGGAACAACCGACGACATTCTTGTAAAAGTGCTCCACAACGAAAAGGAAGTGCACATACCGGTAGCCACCGACCAGTTCCCGTTCTACCGATGGACTGATGTAAGAAGCTACTACACAGACCTGCTAGCAAAATAACGACATAGCGCCTCGGCAGTCCGCCGAGGCTTTTTTCACTTTTGTCATCAATTTTCGGGAGTTGGTCAACAACCACTTGACATTGTCGGAATCTTTGTGTAGCTTTACAATGGTAAGTTAAAGAAACATATCGAAAAAACATTCACAGCAACCTTATCTAAATGAAAAACAATGAATGAACAAATGGCAGCAAAGTTTACAAAGTAATTTAATAGACAAAAAAATTAGCACACAAACTTCCGTGCTTTTGAATGAAAACGGATAAATACAAAAAGTAGTAACCGCTATTTCATTATGATTGGGGAGGAGTTGTCAATGTGGTATTGGCAACTCTTCATTTTTTATTTCCCAATCCACTCTATAAACGCCGGCAGGTAGGTCCGTCCGATGGGCAGTTCGATGGAAGGAGTGTGCAGGGTCACACGGTGGCTGACATAACCTGACACATTGTGGGCCGGCACGATATACGACTTGTGGATTCTGAAGAACTGCTGTTCGGGAAGCATCTCAAGAATGGATTTCAAACTCATGCGCGACAACACGTATCCTTTCTCCCGACGGTAAATCTTCGTGTAGTTTTCCATAGCCTCCACATAAAGGATGTCGTCCAAAGGAATGACCACATTGTTGTATTCCTGCTCCACGGTGATGCTTTCCTTTGTCTGCACTGCATTTTTCATGGCAATGCGCCGGAAAGCCTTGTTAAGCGCCACCTCAAAACGGTCGTAGGCAAACGGCTTGTGAAGGAAATCGACGGCATCAAGATTGAACCCTTCCAGCGCAAACTGCGCATGGGCGGTTGTAAAAACAAGCACCGTCTTCTCCGGCAGATGCTGGGCTATTTCCAGTCCGCTGATGCTGTTCATTTCAATGTCGAGCAATACCAGGTCGGGCTGTTCGCGCTTTATGGCCTCAAATCCCACCCGCGGCTCGTCGTAAACCGTCAGGCTGATGCCCCCTTTCCGTTCGCAGAAACTCTTGATGACAGTCAATGCAAACGGTTCGTCGTCGATAGCTATGCAGGTTATATTTTTCATTTCAAACGGATTGTTAAGTTCACCACATACACGCCGTCGAGCAGCTGCGTGTTCAGTTCATACTGTCCGGGGAAAAGCAGTTGCAGCCGCTTGCGGCAATTTTCCATCCCCACCGCCATGGCATCTTCGCTGCGCTCTTTCATGACACGGTTGCGGGTAGTCATCGTCAGCACACCGCCGCTCTCCTTGATACAGATAAAAATAGTGCAGTCCTCATCAGGCGACGAACCGTATTTGAACGCATTTTCTATAAATGTAATCAGTATCATGGGCGGTACCTGCCCGCTGCCGTCATCGATGTCGCACTCCAGTTCCACTTTAGTATGGTGGTTCAGCCTCAACTTCTGTAAGTCGACATACTGGCGGATATAGCTGATTTCACTGTCAATGTCGATTTTCTCGACATCCGTCTGCGAATACATGTATTTGAGGATGTTGGAAAACTTGATGAAGGCGGCCTCCGTATGGCTTGAATTCGACACGACAAGCCCATACAAAGCATTCAACGTGTTGAATAGGAAATGCGGATTAATCTGCGACTTGTAGGCGGCAAGCATGGCCTTGTTCTTTTCCGTTTCTATCTCCTGCTGTTGCAGCCTTTGCCGGAACAGCTCGTAAATCAGTTCAATGGCAAGCGAGAAGCCCGTGACTATCAGAAAGAAGAACCACACCGTCTGCATTCGAAAATGTTGTCGCACTCGAATATCAACAGAAAAATTTTCATCGTAAGATTCCGGAAAACGGCTGACCAGTTCCGTGACAACCAGCAACAGGACAAACACAACAAGTGCCTTTACATATTTCCGCTATCGGACTGTCGCAACTGCCAATCGAGCAATTTCCTGAAATAGCCCCGCCAACCGTAAGAGTGTCGGCCACCTATACCGGCGCGAACGCGGAAACGGTGCTGAAAAGCGTCATCGTCCCGCTGGAAGAATCCATCAACGGCGTGGAAAACATGTCGTACATGGTTTCATCGGCAACCAACACGGGCTCTGCCAGCATTTCCATCTATTTCCGACAGGGCACGGACCCGGATATGGCAATGGTGAACGTGCAGAACCGTATTGCTTCGGCACAGGGCCTTCTGCCGGCTGAAGTGACAAAAACGGGTATCAGCGTGCGCAAACGCCAGACGAGCAACATCAAGTCCATCGCCATCTACAGCCCCGACGGCACCTTCGACCAGAAGTTTCTCAACAACTATATGAAAATCAACATCGAGCCGCGGCTATCGCGTATTCCGGGCGTCGGCGAAGCCAACGTGTTCGGTTCCGACTACTCCATGCGCATCTGGCTCGACCCGAACAAAATGGCGAAATACAACCTTGTCCCTTCCGACATTGCCACCGTGCTCGCCGAACAGAACATAGAATCGCCGACCGGCACGCTGGGCTCGGAATCGGAAAACACGTTCCAGTATGTGCTCAAATACCGCGGCCGTTATGAAAACGAGGAGGACTATGAAAACCTCGTCATCCGTGCACTCGACAACGGAGAAGTGCTGCGCCTGAAAGATGTGGCGACCGTCGAACTGGGACTGCTGAAATACACCATTGCCAGTGAAATCGAAGGCAAACCGGGTGCTACCTGTATGATTGCACAGACTTCCGGATCAAACGCCAATGAAATCATCAAACTGATTGATGCCGAAGTTGAAAAAATATCCGAATCGCTGCCGAAAGGCATGGAACTTGTCGACCTGATGAGTACAAAGGACTTCCTTGACGCTTCTATCAAAAACGTAGTGAAAACGCTCGTCGAGGCCATCATTCTCGTTGTGCTCGTCGTCTACGTATTCCTGCAAAGTTTCCGTTCCACTCTCATTCCGACGATTGCCATCATCGTCAGCCTTATCGGTACGTTTGCGTTCCTCTACATCATAGGCTTCAGCCTGAACATGCTGACGCTGTTTGCACTCGTGCTGGTCATCGGTACGGTGGTCGACGATGCCATTGTGGTGGTCGAAGCGGTGCAGGCGCAATTCGACGAAGGGGTAAAATCGCCCTATACCGCCACCATTTCCGCAATGGGCAATATCACCTCCGCACTTATCACCACCACATTCGTTTTCATGGCGGTGTTCATCCCCGTATGCTTTATCGGCGGTACGACGGGTACGTTCTACACACAGTTCGGCCTGACGATGGCGATTGCCGTTGCCATTTTCGCCATCAACGCCCTGACGCTGAGTCCGGCACTCTGCGCCTTGATTATGACTCCCCACTCCACCGGTGCCAACGGCAAGAAGATGAGTTTTTCGTCACGATTCCACGTTGCCTTCGATGCCGGATTCAACCGGCTTGTCAACCGCTATAAATTCGGTGTGATGTTCTTCCTGAAGCACAAATGGCTGGCAGGTGCGCTGACGATTGTCGCATGCGGCGGACTCGTCCTGCTGATGAATACAACCAAAACCGGACTTGTCCCCTCGGAAGACATGGGAACCATATTCATGAACATCCAGACGGCACCGGGAACGAGCCTTGCCAAAACGAAAGAAGTGATGCAGGAAGTGGAAAAGGAACTGAAAAAAATTCCGGAAATCCAGATTTACTCGAAAGTAATCGGTAACAGCTTTACAGCCGGCGAGAGTTATACCTACAACTACTCTTATTCTTTACTTAATCAAAAACAGACTCCACAATACCATCCAACTGTTTTCTAATTTGGTCAAATTTTTGATTCAAATCCAAAGAACGCACCATAATGCGATTACCATCAATCGAAGCATCTAAATTTGGAATAAATTCCTCTGTAGTACGAGCATATAATAACATTCCCGACACATTATGACGGTGTTCTTTATCCCGATTCTTTACATACGTAAAGATTTGATACAAATTACCCGAATGTATTGTATGTTTATCATACTGATATTGCATCATTCTACCATAATATTTCGTATCAATTATCAAAATCTTATCTTTCTTATGCAGAGTAATGTCACTTTGCATTGATGGCAGCAATTCAAGTCCTATTCCATTGTCGTCATCTACATTCCATTGAATTATATCAGCATTGGCATTAAGGTCTGGATGCTCTCGCTTGAAATAATTGAGTATAAATCTTTCAAACAAACGGTTCATATGTTCATCGGAGAATACTGCCATGCGAATCAAACCCGATTCAGTCGTCATCAGCACACTATCAACTATAAAGCGACAAATATTTATCAACATTCGATAGCTACGATTATTTCTCTGAAAACGCAATGCGTTCCACCGTATTTCAGCCAAATTAACTTCAGACACATTGCCAAAATATGGTAATATAGACCGCAACTGCCTTTTTTGCTTACTTTTAACCACCTTATTACAGATCAACAGCAGTATTGTACTCTTGATAATTCCATTAAAAAAATTGTTTTCAGACAAATCATCATACTCACAATCAAGCTTACGATTATGTTGAATAATATTACGGATTGTTCCATTAATATCAAGACGGCTACGAAGAGTTGAGAGCGTTTCATTAGTGTCCACTAAAAAATCATAGAAGTTCTTTGAAATTATTGAAATTCAATTTGTTATAGGAGATTTTGGGGAGAACGGATTTGAATTTACTTTTGTGGTAATTTTCAGACCGTTATGCATAAAGACCCATATATTTTTGCCCAATTAGTTAAGTTCCTTGACCGAAGTAAATTCAATCGTATCGTTACAAAGTATGAAGGCGACAAATATATCAAGAGTTATACATGTTGGAATCAACTACTTACGATGATGTTCGGTCAGCTATCCAATCGAGAGAGTC
>ENA-OVGB01000220-OVGB01000220.1-human-gut-metagenome-genome-assembly--contig:-NODE-220-length-71160-cov-4.941664_pt1 | contig 71160 bp, 78 predicted proteins | sample MGYA00237767_ERZ505413 | MGnify/ENA primary metagenome ERZ505413 (study PRJEB26158, sample SAMN06016410) | human gut metagenome | biome: human gut; feature: ankylosing spondylitis patient; material...
TACTGCTACAGTATCGGCGAGGTGACAGGGGCGTCAGGCTATATGGGCACACTCATTGGGCAGCGCGGCGACAACATCAATGTCCGTGGACTCTATGCCATTGCGGAGCCGATGATCGGAGACGGCGACAATGATTACATTCAGAAAAACCAGTTGGTCCGAAAGATTGATCTGGTTACACTGCGCCAGCTTCCCAAAGAACTGAACACCAATCAAGCATTCCAGATTGCTCCGGGCAAAACGCCGATGCTTATATGGCAGGTCGTTCCGGCATGCCAGCATCCGGAAAACAAAAAGGGTTTTGCCTATGTGGCAATCCTGAACGACGATGGAACTGCATCCGGCAAGCATACGAAGCAGCTGATCTGTGAGGATTGCTTCCATGTGTTTGAACAGGCAGCTGAAGACTGCACCGAGGGCGAGGATCGTAGCTGCATCTATTGCGGCGCCGTGCTCTGCAACCACAGCGATACGCCGGAAAACAGAAAAACATATACCTATGTGATGGGTTCGGCGGAACAGGGCCGTTGGATGCACAGGGTGCGGTTCACCTGCGTCACCTGCGGCAGAGCAGTGGATTATACCGAAGACTGCGACATGGAGATCGAATATAAGCCGATCTCTGGCAAGGAAGGCGAGCGCCATCAGGTGCTGAAAAAGTGCAAATTCCACTCCGGAACGGGCGGCTATGCCGAGGCTTGCGTTGATGGCGGCGATGATGGCAAGACTTTCGACGGGAACTGCGACCGCTGCGGCGCAAAGCTGACCAAGGTCCTGCCTGCTGTCCAGCCGGGCAGCGGCTTCGAGGATTATACGTCGATCGAGGGCAAACAGGAAGTCACGCGCTATACCGTGACGCACTATGAGATCGGCGCAGAGGCCGAAGCCCTGACGGTCGCCGCGGTCAGCGGCGACGGATCGGTGCCCACCTATCAGTGGTATTACCGCATGCAGGAGGACGCCATCGATAAAGACGGCAACCCCATTGCAGGCACGCCAATCCCCGATGCGACAAGCAGCAGTTTCACGCCCGACACCAGCGCAGAGACGGAGATGCGCTTCTACTACTGCGTGGTCTCCAACTCCACTGGCGGCACGGCCACCAGCCCGGCGCAGCCTGTCATCGTCTGCGAGAATCCGACCGTCACGGCCTACTTCTCCCTGACGAATGACGACAAATATGTCATTGGCAATGGCAATGGCGGCGGCTCAGGCAAAGTCATGGCCTTCCAGCAGGTGACGGTCCCCTACTTCGACCTTGGCCTCTACGGCCTGCAGAGCGGCTACTTCCGCTCTGAGACCTACGGCCCGCAGAACCCGGACGACCAGATGGGCGGCTCGGCCCTGAGCGCCGGCACCAGCGCCACGGCCTACGGCAAGATCACCGACCTGCACCTGATGATCTATATGCTTGAACGCCATTACTGCGGCCTGACTGATGAGCAGTGCGGTAAGGGCTATCTGTATACAAATCATCTGATGGGCAAGGATTCTACCGTGCTGGAGACCGAGGGCGGTGCCGGTTCGGTCCTCGTGCGCCACTACTGGAGCCACGACATGAACTTTAACTACTATCAGAACTATGTCTACCCGCTGGCCAGCGCGGCGCAACGGCGGATCAGATCATCCTGCGCGACGGCGAGATCTTCACGCTGGCCATGTTCACCGACTGGGGCTTCTATACCAAATCCGGCGCTGGCTTCCAGCATCTTGGCACCGATGAGGACAAGTGCGCCGTCAGTATTGAGCCCGGTGTCTCCGAATCGTTCGACCTGACGCTCTACCGCTCCTACGGCTACGATCAGGACAAGTACGATACGAAGCATACTCCGGTCCCGAATGCGCCGGTCTATTATACGCTCGCGGACAGCCTCAAGGTCGGCACAGTCGGCACGAGCGATTGGACGCGCTGCGGCACAACGGATGCAAACGGCAAGATCACGGTCAATCTGACCGCACTTGCCCTGACCGCGGGTGAGACGTATCTCTTCGCTACGCCCGGCCAGAAGCAGGGCAACGGTGATGATGCGGTCGTCGCCTGCCCCGGCGGTATTCTGGTAAAGGTCGCGGCCTCCGAGCGAAAGACCGTCACTTTTGTCGACCGACTCGGCGAGACCACTACGCAGAAGATCGCCGTCGGCAGCACCGTCAAAAAGCCTGCTGACCCGACACATGCGGGTTACACCTTCCTAGGCTGGTTCACCGATGCCGCGTGCAAGAACGCCTATTCGTTCAGCGCGCCGATCGAAAACGACCTGACGCTCTATGCCGGCTGGCAGGAAAAAGCGGCACCGATTACGCCGGTCACTCCTGTGACGCCGTCGAATCCTGCAAAGAATCCGTTCAACGAAAACGCGGGTAAGGACAGCCTCCCGTTCACCGACGTCAACGCGAGCAGATGGTATTATTCCAGTGTGAAGTTCGCCTACGAAAAGGGCCTCATGAATGGTACTGGTAATGGGACATTCAGCCCGAACGCGGACACGACCCGCGGCATGATCGTCACGATGCTCGCCCGTCTCGAGGGACAGAACACTTCCGGCACGCCGTGGTACGCCGCGGGCCAGAAGTGGGCCATGGACAACGGCATGACCGGCGCGATCACCCGCGAGCAGTTCGCCGCCATCCTGTATCGTTATGCGAAGCAGAAGGGCTACGACATCAGCAAGTCCGCCGATTTGAACGGCTTCGCGGATGCGAACACGGTTAGTGCCTACGCCACCGACGCCATGCGCTGGGCCGTTGCAAATGGCCTGATTCAGGGTTCCAACAGCAAGCTGAATCCGAAGGGTTCTGCAACACGGGCACAGGTCGCGACCATCCTCATGCGCTTTATGGAGCTCTACGCAAAATAAGATGAACCTACGATATTTGAAACCGAATATCGCGTAACCACCCAAAAGCTGGGCGGTTCCCCGCGCTTTTGCGCGGGGAACCGTGCGGCTTATTCGTGCGTTTAAGGGAGTCCTTAAAAATACGAATAAACTGCACAAATCTTCCATATTTAAGAGGAATTCGTATATATGAATCAGTTTTTTGAGAAATATCCGTGGCTGCGAACGATGCTCTGCGGCCTGATGGCCGCGGCGCTGCTTCTGTCGGTCCTGCTCCCGGTGCTGCGTCTGCAGCGGCAGGAACCGGAAAATCCGATCCGGGAGGAAAATATTCAGCCGGTGGAGCCACTGAGCTTCGGCGAGGCCGAGGGCGGTACCCGGCTGAGCGCACCGGAGCAGACGGAAGACGGGCCCGGCGGAGGACAGACGCAGCCCGAGAACGCGAAACAGCCCACGGCGCCGGAAGAAACGGATCCAATACAGAATCCTCAGCCCGCACAGCCGCAGGAAGACCCGAATCAGCAGCAGCCCGGAAACGAGGTGCCGTCTGACGGCATGGGCGAAACGCAGCCGGGCGAGGACGGCACGGAGGCGGACGATGGCGCATTGGACCTTGGACTGGTGCTGAGTTGGAAGCGTTACGGCAGTGAGCGTTACCGTTCACTCTGCCCGGCAAACCGGACGGTACGGCAGGACGTACGAACCGCGCAGATTCCGGACGGGCAGTTCGGGTACGAACTGGAACTGCAGGGCTTGGACGCGGGCAGCGCCGAGATCATCGCGGTGCAGATCGCTGAGAATGGCGGAAATGCAGTACCAGCCGACATCCGCGGCGGGATCGCCATGCGCCTTGGTTCGGATGGCGCGGACAGCTATTATACGCTTCAGGTGCAGGCATCTGTCACCCGCGTGCTGGAAGACGGCTCCCGCCGGGAGGAACTGGTCACATTTGCTTTCCTACTAGTCTACTCCGACAGCCTCGATCTAGAAGCGGAATTTCAGTGGCTCTGCGCGGATGGCAAGATGGATCGGATGCTGTGCCAGCCCGGACGCCAGATCAGTGCGGCTCTGCATGAGGAGGATATTCCGGAAAATCTGCTGCAATATCAGTTCCGGCTGCGCGGAGAGAGCGCCGGGGATGCTGCGATCCTTTCTGCGGAATACCGCGCGGAGGACGGCACGGGCGGAACACTGGAAACGACCGGCGGCACATGGATGCTGCAGGCCGCATCGGACGGAAAGAATGTCTATACGATCACCCTGCTGGTCGAGGTGACCCGCGGCGGGCAGACGCGGCAGCTGACGTTCACATTCCGCCTGAGTTGGCAGGAGGTGCAGGAGGTAACGCTGAACCTGACCTGGATCAAAAACAGCACAGAAGCGCAGACGCTCTCCTGTGAACCGGACGGGCAGGTTTCGGCAGAGATCCGCCGAACGGAGCTGCGGCAAGGCGAGCTGCAGTACCGGCTGGGGCTGGACGGAAAAAACGCTGCGCAGGCCAGTCTCGTTTCGGCTGGCATCCAGCCAGAGGGCGGTGCTATGCAGGAGCTCGCGCTCCCGAACGGAAGCACGACGCTGACGATCCCGGACGGCGCGGCTGCCATCCGGTATGTGCTCACGGTGCAGGCCCGGTGTCAGCGGAGCGACGGGACTCTGCGGAACATGACGTTTACTTATGTGCTGCGTTATTCCGGCGGCGTCGGTCTGGAGATGCAGTATACACTGCTGGACGGAACGGTCAAAATGGTGCGCTGTGCGAACGGACAGAGCAAAACGGCGGAGACGGTCTACAGCGATGAGCTTGAGGATGGTGTGCTGCCGTTCACAATGACGCTGACCGGCGGCGAGGACGCGGACGGCGTGCAGATTACGAAGGTCACATGCTTCCAGTCTGGAAATAACCGGATGACGACGCTGTCCACCGACGGCGCTGTAACGATTCCGCTGCTGGTTCATTCAGACGGCAGCGAAGGCGAAAATCAATTTAAGGTGACGGCGCAGGCCGCTGGCGGGGAGACCTATACATTTACGGTCAATGTGCCCTATAAGCTGCGCGGCGATGGGATCGTTAAGATCGAGACAAGTCTGGACGAGGAAACAAAGGTCCTGAATGGAACAAAAATCACGATGACGATGCAGGCGTGGAGCGAGAAAAAGGACGACGGGACGCTGATCGCGCGAATGACCGCCAGCGACACTGTTGTGACGCTGGACGGCGAGACATTGCGCTGCGATGGAACCGTCGGCGAGCGGCTGCAATATACGATGATTCCCGAGAATCCGGAGACTGGCGATGAAAACGAGCACATTCTGCGCATTGGCTGCGAGGATGCCTATGGAAACCGCGGCGAGAAAACACTGACGCTGCGCGGCGAGCGCACCCGCAAGGGGCAGCCCGCAGGCTGGGCCAGCATCTATATCGACATGACGGTGCTGGGCCTCGGTACGACGAGCGCCATTCGTTATGAGGTACTCTCCGGCGAGACAGCCTCCTATGCCGTGGCGAAGGCGGTCTGGGGCGAGGACGCAGGAGAGCCGTTCGGGACGGCAGTAGAGAGTTTTGGCTGGCCGGCCTCGGAGAAGAGCTATAGCGGCAGTTTTGATCTGGCGTTCTATCTGGAAAAGCTCGGCGACGGGACGGACATGGCCGCGCGGTCGAACGCGCTGCGGAACAGCTGGGAAAATTATCAGATCAGCCCATCGAACAGCAAGGAAGAAAATCTGGCGAAGATCGATGCGGTCTTTGGCGAAACCTCGCCATACGCCGCATTGTGGCGCAGCATCTATCTGGCAGGCCTTACGCTGAATCCCTGCCACCAATATTCCATTGGGCAATTCGATTATACCCCGGCTTCTGGATGGCTGTATTCCATCGGCGGCGGGACCAATTATCCGCTGAAGTACCTGTCGGACTATGAGCTGCGCGACGGCGACGTGCTGGTGCTGCGCTATACGCTGGCCGGGGGACGCGATGTCGGCGACGCCGGTGCGGCCGGGTCGAAAGACACCGCGGCCGGCAATGCATTCTGCGTGACGGCGATAAACGGCTCGCTGACCGTAGCGCACCAGTGGACGACTGTGGTCAACGAGGATGGCACAGAGCAAAAGGTCTGCGCAAGCTGCGGGAAGATCGAGGCGTGCGACCATCCGACGGAGAAGCTGGAATATCGCCTAAGCGAAGATGAAACGAAGTGTTATGAATTCTGCCTGAAATGTGGCAAGCCGGTCACAGAGGCAGAGGAGCACAAATGGACGGTTGAGTCGATTGAGGAAAACGCAGAGCAGCATCGTAAGATTTGCAAAAACTGCAAGCATGAAGTATTGGAGGATCACCGATTCAAATTTATCGAGGACACAGCCACCTGTGAACAGGCCGGGCAGACCGTCCAGCGGTGCATACAGTGCGAGTATGAAAAGCGGACACCCTCTCAGGCGACGGGTCACAGGCCGTCCAAACGTGCGGACGCAAAAGAGCACTGGGAAGAATGTGAGATCGAGAGTTGTCAAAAGGAAATCGAAGGAAGCCGCGCCGCGCACAGCTATCAGTGGGACGCGGGATGGAACGACTGGACCTGCACCGGCTGCGGCTTCAGCCACAGCGGTGTCTGCACCGGAACGCCGGAGTCGGACGAAAGCGCGTCTACATGCAGCCATGAAGAACTGCATTGCAGCGTCTGCGGCGCTGAATTCCGCAGAGATGCGCAGGGGGCTTTCGCCTATCCGCACAGCTATGTCGTCTCCAGTGAGGAATGCACCTGCAGCCGCGAGGTGCGCGTGTGCAGTGTATGCGGCGCACGGGACGTCACAGAGCAGATCGGAGCCTTTGCCGACCGTTATCCGCATCACTATGAAAACGGAGAATGTATCTACTGCCATGCGCACGAGGAAGGGCCGACAGACCCGGGTCCGACCCCGGAACCCGAACCTGAACCAACTCCCGGCACAGCTCCGGAACCGAACCTCGGCGAAACGCCGGAATATACGGAGGAATGAATATGCGTGAAAAAATCAAGGAGATATTGGAGCAGATTGAGACCGTCATCGTCGGCAAGAACGACGTGATGGAGCGGATCCTGATGGCCATTCTGGCCGGAGGACATGTGCTGATGGAGGACGTGCCGGGCGTTGGCAAGACGACGACCGCAATGACGTTCGCCCGCGTGCTGGGACTGGAGACCCGGCGCGTGCAGTTCACGTCCGACACCATGCCGTCCGACATCATCGGCTTCAGCGTCTATGACAAGGCCAGCGGAAAACTGGTCTACAAGCCCGGCGCGGTGATGACGAATCTGCTGCTGGCTGATGAGATCAACCGGACGTCGAGCAAGACGCAGTCCGCGCTGCTCGAGGCGATGGATGAAGGACACGTCAGCATCGACGGGCAGACGCACCCGCTGCCGACCCCCTTTATTGTGCTGGCCACGCAGAACCCGGCGGGCTCCGCGGGCACACAGCTGCTGCCGAATTCGCAGCTGGACCGCTTTCTGATAAAGCTGACGATAGGCTATCCGGATCTTCGCAGTCAGGTGAGTATTCTGGAGGAGCGGCATACAGAAAATCCATTGGACCGCGTCCACGCGGTCGTCTCCGCGGAGAAGCTGAAAAACCTTAAACAGGAGGCAGCAGCCGTGGAAATGAAGACGGTGGTCTATGAATATGTGGCGCAGCTGGCCGAGGCGACGCGCAACCACGCGATGATCCAACTGGGCCTCAGCCCGCGCGGTGCGCTGGCCGTCTGCCGGATGGCAAAGGCGCATGCCTATGTGCAGGGCCGGGATTACGCTATGCCGGAGGATGTGGCTGCGATCTTCCCGGACGTCTGCTGTCACCGTTTACTGCTGAATACCAAGGCCCGCATGATGGAGCGCAGCCCGGAGCAGATCGTGCAGGAAGTTCTGGACAGTGTGGAGATGCCGGTCATCCGCCGGGAGCGGGCATGATCGGGCTCCGGATCGGATACGCGCTCCTGCTTCTGGCCGCGCTGGGTCTGGATCTGTTTTGCGGCAGCGTATGGACGCTGGCGCTGACGCTCCTGCTTGTGCTGACGCCGCTTGGCTGTATCCCGCTGCATCTCTGGGCAGTGAAACAGATCCGGCTGCGGTTGGACGCGCCGGTCAATCTAGGAAAAGGCGAAACGGGGACTCTCCGTGTCCAGATCGAAAATAAGACGGCGCTGCCGCTCGGCCTGATCCATGTCCGGCTGCGGCTCTCCAACCTGCTGACCGGGCAGAGTGAGCTGCGGCGCTGTCGTCTTTCGGCGCGGCCGCGCCGGACGGAGACGGCGGAATATGATCTTGCAAGCGCACATTGCGGGCGAATCGCGATCGAGGCGGCGTGCTGCCGGATCTACGACCCGTTTGGCCTGATCGGCATCCGGCTGAAACAGACCGTCCTTGCGCAGACAACGGTGCAGCCGAAGGGGTTCGCACAGACTATTTTCATTTCGCCGGACGCAAATTGTCCGGATGACAGCGAGAGCTATGCGCCGGACCGCGCCGGATATGACCTCAGCGAGGTCTATCAGCTGCGGGAGTATCGCCCCGGCGACAGTCTGCGGCAGATGCACTGGAAGCTGTCCGGCAAGCTGGACCGGCTCGTTATCCGGGAGGCTTCGCTGCCGGTGCGCCGTTCAGTGCTGCTCTTCTGGGAGCGGACACAGAAGGCGGTGCCGGAGGAAACGGATGCGCAGGCGGATGTTGTGGTCACCTTCTGCCGGTCGCTGCTGGAAGCAGGTGTGCAGTTTACAATCGCATGGAACGATGCGACAGAGCAGCGCTGCGTGAGCCAGCAGATCCGCAGCATGGACGAGCTGATCGGCCTGCTGCCGCGGCTGCTGTCCGCGCGGGAGAATGAGGGCCTCAGCGGTGCAGAGCTGTTTCTGCGAAGCAGCGGCGAGGCCGTGCTCTCGCACATTCTTTATATCACGGGCCGTGTGCCGGAGCAGGCATATCTGCTGGGGCAGTTTGGACGCCTGACGGTGCTCAGCTGCGGAGCAAGCGGCGATGGAGCCATCTGCTTTGACTGTGAACACTATGCCGAACAGCTCGCGGAGCTGGAGATCTAGGAGGGGCGCGCATGAAACAACGAAATACACCCCCGTTCTCCGTTTCGCCCCACAACGCGGAAAAAGCAAATGGCTTTGCTGCGCAGATCCCGGAAGCGCTCCTTCTGCTGGCGGGCTTTATGGCACTCGGTGCCGGACTTGCTGCAACGTGGAGCGGGTACGGATGGCTATGCCTGCTGGTGGGCGCTGCTGCGGCCTGCTGGCAGTGTGCAGCGAGGCAGCTCTGGCGCGGGTGGGCCGGGGTGGCGCTGCCGCTGCTGATCCTTTTGGCCGCGGCGATTCTGTCGCGGTCAGTCTTGGCGGGGTGCGTTTCCGTCTGCCGCACGATCTGCACGCGCTGGACAGAGATGACCGGACGGATTACACTCCCCCCGGACGGGGAGGCCGGAAATCCGCTGCTTTTTGCCTGTCTGACGGCGGCACTGTTAGGGGTGCTCTGCGCGGAGGCTGTTCGCCTTTCACGGACGGCCTGCGCCATTGTGCTGACCGCTTTTTTGAGCGTGCTGCTGTTGCTGCTTCGACCGGAGCGGGCCGAGAACTGGATGGCACTCTGTCTGTTCGCGGCACTGTTCCTGCTGACTGGAAGCATCCGACAGAATGTGACAGGGTTTTTGTCAAAGGGAGGCTTACTTCTCGCAGCTGGGCTGCTTGCAGCAGTGCTTCTGGCAGTTCCGGCAATGCGCAGCGGGAACGTGTTTTCCGCGTGGCGGGCGGAGAGCGCGGCTGCGCTGCACCGGCTGCGCTATGAGCGTGGAGCCTCCGTGCTCCCAGAGGGGAACTTTGCGGCGTTTTCCGGCGATGCGGCGGAGCAGACGCCGTGCCTGACCGTGACCATGGAGCAACCGACGGCGCTCTACCTGCGCGGCTTTACCGGGGAACGCTTCACCGGGACAGGCTGGGAGACGATGGATCGCCAGACGCAATCTGCACAGAAAGACCTGATGTATTGGATGCATAAGTGCGGGTTTTATCCGCAGATGCAGCTGTTCGCGGCAGCGAACGGGCTGCTGGAACGCTGTGAGACGCAGGCAATCCAAATTGAAAACAACGGCGCGTGCAGCGCGTGGGAATATGTTCCTTACGGCCTCGCGGCCATTCCGGTGGGGAGCAGTCTGACGGCGGACTCGTTGGAGGAGGCACTCGCTCCGGCAAAGGGACTGCGCGGCATACGAAAGTATCAGTTTGCAATGCTCGCCGCACCGGAGCAGACCGCAGAGCAGACGCTCGCCACGCTCACGGAACAGCCGGATGCTGCGCGGAGCTACCGCAGTCTGGAGGGCAGCTACCGGAGTGCTGTGCAGGCGCGGGAGCTTGAGCTCCCGGCGGAAACACGCGCGCAGCTCGCGCCGATGCTGGATGAGATCTGCAAGGAATATGGTGCAGCGGATGAGCTGACGCCGGGAGAGGCCCAGCTCTGTGCGCTGCGCTTTCTGGAGCAGATCGGGACGCTGCGAGACAGCGGCACGGCCCTGCCGCTGGATGATCTGGTAAAGGACACAACCTATCAGACTGCGACGCTAACGGTGCTGACGCTGCGCTATTATGGCCTTCCGGCGCGGTATGCCGAGGGCTTCGTGCTGACGCAGGAGACCGCGGCGCGAACCGCGCCCGGCGGAACGGTGACGCTGACGGCTGGCAACGCACAGGCATGGGCGGAGGTCTATCAGGACGGCATCGGCTGGATGCCGCTGGCGCTGACGCCGGGATACGGAACGCTGACCGATGCGCTGTCTTCTCACCGGACGCAGACCGGCGGACAGACCGACGACGGGGATGGCCCGGGGGATACGCTCCCGCAGGCAGAAACCGCAGAAGAAACGACGGAAGAGGACACGCCGCAGGAGCAGCAGCCGGACGAGACCGGACGGATGCCGCAGGAAACGGCAAAACGATGGCTCTGGCTGCTACCAGTTGAAATTTTTCTGCTGCTGTTGGCGGCACTGGCGATCCGCTATGCGCTCTCGCACAAAAAGAGAGAACGCCGCCTGAATGCGGCGGAGCCGCGACAGGCGATCACATGGACGGCCTATGAGCTGGCGCGGCTCTGGCCCGCGATGGGCGAGCCCTACCACGGCGGTTCGCTCTTCGCACTGAGCGAGGCGATCGGGCCGGAGAACGAGGCGTATGCCGCGGCCATCCGGGAACTGGCGGAGCTGAACGGCGCGGCGCGCTTCAGCAGCCGGGCCATGACGCCGGAGCAGGCGGAGCGGGCACGGGAGGTCTGGCGGGAGACGCTTTTGCGGCTCCGAAAAACGTGCCGCCCGCTGCGGCGGTACTGGATGAAATGGATCCGCTGTTTGTATTGAGCAGCCTGAGGAGGAACACGATGAAACGAAAAGGGACACGGATATTTGCACTGCTGCTCGCGGCGGTGCTGCTGCTCGGCGGTCTGCCCATGCAGGCGCTTGCGGCTGAGGACGAGGCGGGATGGTTTCATCTCGCTGCGGACTGGAACGGCGAACTGCTGATCAAACCGGAGCGCGTGCCATATACGGCGGAACAGACGATCTACGAGGCCATCTGCGCGGCGGGGCATACGCTCGCCCCGAATGCGGGGAACGTGACGCAGATCGACGGCGTGGCCGGAAACTTCATCCGCGGCGATGAGACCGGCGCAGACAACAGCTACGATCTGACCAGAAAGGCGTCAGAGGCAAAGATCCAATATTTTTGCTTCGTGGACAACAGCAGCGGTTCGCGCACGGCCACACCGTCCGTCACGCGGCAGGCGCTAATCGCCGTGATGGCGGAATATGCGCGGAAGGACGCGGATGTGCAGGCGGCGGCGAAGGCGGAATACGACGCGGCCTGCAAGGGTTACTGCACGGCGGACGATACGGAGGCTGAACGGCTCTGTGCGGCGCTGACCGACGCGATCAACCGCTACGAACAGGGGCTGAATGGCACAAAATACGCCGTTTCCTTTACAGATACGAATGGCGTCTGGAAGGCCGGGGATCTGCTGACGGCGAAGAATGCATATGGACGCGTCTATTCGGATGAGAACGGAAATGGCGTGCTGGAGCTTCCAGCGGGAGACTATACGTTCACGATGGAGGCTGCGGCAAGCGGCGTGACGGGGAGTATCTCGGTCCCGGCGCAGAGGACGGTATCCGTGGCGATCGACAAGACAGACTGGCTTCTGGCAGATGAGTTTCAGCTGTCCTCCCGCCCAAAGTCAGCAGATTTCAATAACAATCGGTTTTCTGTCGAAAAGAAGTCTGCGCGGGAACTGGAGACGGTCGTGATCGACAACTATTCCGGGACGCTTTATGCGTATTGGCGCAACAGCGGAACGACCGCAAAGATCCCGGAGCTGAATGCGGTCTACGTTCCGGCGGGAGCGACTGAGCATGTGAAAGTACCACAGGTGTTGTCCTCCTATACCAGTGGCATCGATCATGTGCTCTCCGCCGGGGCGGAGGGCAGCACGGTGATCTACCGGGCCAGCATGGAGCTGGGCGGCAGCAACTATTATCAGGATTATACGCTCCGCATTCGCCGTGCCCCAACGCTGAAGGAGGTGCGCGTGACGGAGACGAACGGCTCTCCGGCTGCGCTGGAGAGCTATGCTGAGAGCACGAAGACTTATACCTATCTGGTGCTCGGCAGCAAGGCCTCGCTGGCGCTGACGCCGTCTGTCGAGGATGGGTGCAGCATCTATGTGAATGAAAAGGCCGTTAAGGTCGGAGAAGCTGTTCAGATCGATGTAGGACAGACAAACACTACGGTAAAGATCCGGCTGGAGGCCGGCGGCGCAGAAACGGAATATACGCTGGTTCTGCGGCCGTCTACAAGCTGTATGGTGCAGATCCCGATCGCGGCGGACGATATTTCACTGACGGTCTGTGACGAGAATGGACAGACGGTGTATGGCAGCTTCAATGCCTCGTTAAAGACCTATCGGTATTTGCTGATCCCGGGAAGACGCTATACCTACACTGCGACTAAGGATCAGTATTATCATGCCGCAGAGACATTCACCGCGGCCGCAAAGACGCTGTCGAAGGTCGACGTGGAGACCGGCGAATGGCTGACCGATCTGGCGCTGGCCAAGGACGGCGCGAAGGACAGCAGGGGCAACATCGAGCTGGATCAGAGGTTCACTTCGAACATCCACCGCTACACGGCGGTCGTGCCGGACACGCCGCCCGCGGTCTATCTCTGGGTCAACGGCGAGATCGAAACAGCGAATGTAGGCTTTTCTGCGCGCTATCGCACGATCGCATCCACCGGTCAGGATGAGCAGGAGGTCGTGCGCACCATCAGCAGCAAAGAACTTGGTACACCGCTGTTCTTGCAGAAATTCCTGCTGAACCAGAGCGGACGCGGCAATCTGCTGACCGTCCGGTACAGCCGAACGGTCGGAACAGTCACCTATTATCAGGACTACGAGATCGAGATCCGGCGGTCGTTCTCACTGAAAAGCCTTGCTGTCTTCTGCGGCGGGCAGGAAGCGGTCCTGACGCATGGCGGCGGCGCGAGCGGCTATACGCCCTCGGTCTGGGATTATATCGTGACTGTGCCGGCGGCCGCGAAGGAGCTGAGTATCTGCGCAAGCGTGTATGACGCGGATGGCGCGTACCGCGACCATGGGCAGACCGGTTACCGTGTGTGGCTCGGTGAGCGGGAGCTGACCTCCGGCGAAGCTGCATTGGTGGCCTTGTGCGGCGATACTACGCCGGAAACGATCACACTGACGGTGACGAATGATTTTGCGGAAGGCGTTTCGAGCAACTATACGATCCTCGTACAGAAGGCAAAGCCGGTCCGCTTCACGCCGGAGCTGACGCCGGAAACGGCGTTGCTGTTCCTGCGGGAGGATCTTTCAGGGCGGCGCGTTTGGCCGGATGAAATCGGCGCATTTGAGCTCTCGGAAGGGTTTTCCTACAGCTATCTGCTGACGTGCGCGGGCTATGTCGGAAGAACCGGTACGCTCGGGACCACGCACAACGGGGACGGCGAGCTGATACTGCGTATCGATACGACTGATATTGTGGTCAAAGACGGCGCGGCCTCTGCCCAAATGGCGCTTCAGGCGGCGAAGCCGAATCAGACGCTGAAGATGCTGCCAGCCGAGTGGGCCGATTTCCGCGGGACGAGCTATGCGGCGGACGGCACGATGGGCGGCAGCAAAGGCACGAACAATACCGTCCTTTCTGTGAAAACGCCGATCACGGCTGAGGGCTCGACGCTCTACTGGGCCAGTAAACTCGGCGATGGGTTTGACAGCGGCGCGACGGGCTGCCCACTGCTCGTGGACGATGTGCTCATCACCTACGCCGGGAGTACGATCTACCGCGTCGACCCGGTCTCGGGCGAGATTCTGACGCAGGCGGAGATGGACCGGGCCTCGAGCTTTGCCATCACGCCGCCAGCCTATGCCAAGGGCATGATCTTCGTTGGTCTGGCCGACGGCACGATTCAGGCGTTTGATGCCAAGACGCTGAAATCACTCTGGGTCTATCACGATCCGCTCAAGGGTCAGCCGAACTGCCCCATCACGATCTGCGGAGACTATCTCTACACGGGCTTCTGGCGCGGTGAGGAATTCACGGCGAATTTTGTCTGCCTGTCCATCACGGATGAACAGCCGCTGGAGGAGAAGGAGGAAAAGACGGCCTGTTGGTATTGGACGCAGCAGGGTGGATTCTACTGGGCAGGCGCGTATGCCTGCGAGGATTATGTGTTGGTCGGCACGGACGACGGCGTCGACGGCTACCGCTCCAAGACCGGCAGCCTGCTGATGCTGGACGCAAAGACTGGGAGGCTGCTCGACCAGTGGACGGGTTTGCTCGGCGATGTGCGCAGTACGGTCTGCTATGATGCAGAAACGGAGAGCTTCTATTTTACGACCAAGGGCGGATGGTTCTGCGGCGTGCAGACGGAGCAGACTGCGGATGGCTGGCGGCTGAAGGAGCGGAGCAAATGGACGCTGAAGCTGGAAAACGGTTCCGATACGGAGCCAGCCATGAGCACCTCGACGCCGACGGTCTACAACAGCAGAGCCTACATTGGCGTCAGCGGCGCGCTGCAATTTGGGGCGTTCAGCGGGCACAGCATCACGGTCGTCGACCTGAATAAGCAGGACATCGCCTATAAGGCCGAAACGCTCGGCTATCCGCAGACTTCCGGCATCCTGACGACGGCATACAAAGAGACAACAAAGCGCGTCTATGTGTACTTCATCGACAACTATACGCCGGGCAAGCTTCGCGTCCTGCAGGACGAGCTGGGGCAGACGGAACCAAAGTATCTGACGAAGGAATACGACTCCGACACGCCATACATCCTCTTTACGCCGAGCGGCGACGAGGCACAGTATGCAATCTGTACGCCGGTTGTGGACTCCTACGGCGTGATGTATTTCAAGAATGACACGGCACGGATGATGGCCTTCGGCCCATCGGCCACGCTGGAGATCACGACACCGCCCACAAAAACGACCTACCGTGTCGGGGAGACGTTTGACGCGAGCGGGATGAAGGCCGAGTTGGTTTATGCCAACGGACAGCGGCGGGATGTGACGAAGCATGTCACATGGTCTACGGAGCCGCTGACGGAGCAGGACGCGGAATTTGCGATCAGCTTCCCCCATGTGAAATACCACGATGTCGACGGCGAGGATGGGCATCAAAGCAACATCAGAACGGAGACGCCGTTTGCGGCCCTGACGCTGACGATCTCAACGGGCATGGAGCCGGAGCGGATCGGTGAACTGTCGTGGACCTACGCGGAAATGAGCGGCAAACTGAGCATTGAAGGCGAATTCAATGGGCAGACGCTTATCGCGGCCTGCTATGACGCCAATGGCCGGATGCTCGAGGTGCAGACGCTGGCCAAAGCTGGTGATTTGAAGCTGAACATGAGCAGCGCAAAGATCCGCCTCTTCCTGCTGGACAAGAACAGTAAACCTGTCTGCGCCGCCGTGACGGTCAAGGAAACAACATCGTAAAAACCAGCCGACAGACCAATATGGCCTGTCGGCGGATCCTGTTCCGAGAGAGGGGAATACTCCGCAAGCTGCGCTTGCTCCGTGCCCCTGCGCATTTTCTTTTGGCACAGCCAAAAGCCGCGGGGCTTCGCACCGCGGCCATCTTGCGATGGCAAAATGCTTGTGGTCGAACCCCTCAGTGTTTCTCATAGCCCTCAGCTCTAAAATACTGTAGGCATTCCAATTGGTGGAGCCGGAAGAGCGCTTGTCGAACCCTTCGCCCAGGGCCTCCTCAAGCAATTCCGCTTCGCTCTGCTCGCGGGTTTTCCCGTCTCGACTTACATTGTAATAGATCAATAGTTTGTCGTCAAATAGGAAAACTTTATGGACGAAACACTTGATAATTCTGCGATGGTATTCTTCCTCGCTCTCGCATTCCCAGGGCTCTGCGAACTGGGTAAGCAGGAACTCAATTTGGTCCGTAGTTATCACAAAGTCAGAGGCCTTTGCGATCGCAAGCTCTGCCTCGAGCGCCTCTTCTTCATTCTCAAGCTCTTGCAGCCTCGCAGGCAGCGTCTTCGTCTTGACGCCTGACTCGATGGCGTGCATGGTGTTCTTGATTGCCTTGCGGACGTCTTTCAGCTTGAGCTCATAAAAGAGTACGTCGCTGTTGTCCTGGCGGTACTCCATTTGTAGGTCATAGCATTTCTTCGCAATACGCTGAATGACCTCAGGCTGTAAGATTTCGGCGACTGTTCTCTCAACAACCTCGCGCTCAAGCCAGTCTCGCTTGACCGGTCTTTTCGTGCAGCCGCGTTTGGCACGTGATTCCTGACAATAATAGTAGTACCACTTGTTTCCTGACTTGCCCGTACCGCTCACGCCTACGAGAGGTTTTTGACAATGCCCGCAAAAGGCTTTGCCGCTTAGCAGGTACTCAGCCTTTGGCTCTTTTGGTCTCTTGGCGGTTTTACGCCGTGCAGCTTCAAGCTGTGCAAGATGAAAAGTGTCTTTCGAGATGATCGCGGGAATTCCGTCTTCTATCGTTATATCATCGTATGTGTAAACGCCGATATAGCGTTTATTCCTGATGATATGGGTGACGCTGTTCTTGTTGAAGAGCTTGCCTTGTGCAGTCCTAAAACCGCAGTCATTGAGATACCTGCAAATATCGGCGTGGCTCTTTCCTTTGATATACATGTCGAAAACCGTCTGCACGGCCTTCGCGCCTTCTGGCTCGATCACGAGGGACTTGTCTTCCGCGGTCCGATACCCCAGGCAGCGTCCCGCGCCTGTGCTGTGGCACTTCAAGGCGCTCTCACGCATTCCGCGCTTTATCTTTCGGCTGAGCTCGGCTGAGTAGTATTCGGCCCAGCCTTCCATAATGCTCTCGAGGATAATTCCCTCGGGCCCCTTTGGAATGTCAGTCGTTGCGTATCGCAGCTCGACGCCGTTTTCTTTTAGCTTATGCTTGTAGATCGCGCTGTCGTATCGGTTACGGGCAAAGCGGTCTGTGTGGTACAGAATGATGACGTCAAATATGTGTTTCTCGCTGTCGTCGATCATCCGTTGAAACTCTCGCCGATTATCTGTCTTGCCAGAAATCTTCCTGTCGACATAGGTTCCAACGATTCGGAGATCATGCAGCTCGGCGTACTTTGTGCACTCTCGGACTTGCCCCTCGATCGACTGCTCTGTCTGATTTGGTCCAGGGCTGTATCTGGCGTATATCACTGCTCGCTGCATGGAATCACCTCAGGAATACAAACTCATTGTGGTAGGCCAGCATATCGCGATTTGGTGCGAACCTCTTCGGCCTGATGATTTTTGTACCCTCTACGCCGAGTAGCCAGTCTCTCGTATTTTGGTCGTCGTAGCTGTCCTTCACGTAGTCCGAGACCTGAATTGTAAGATCAGGCAAGACCGTCATAAGCCCTTGATCGAAGGCACGGTCATAGAACGCATTAAGCAAGAGACCATTCGCAGGATTTGCGCGCTCGCTCTTGTCGCATACATAGTACGGTTTGATATGGCTTGCGATCACCATTTGCGGTATGCTTTGCCCCGTGATACAGCATCGGCCTTCGTACGCCGAAATGACCGACTTCCGGAAGAATTTTCGTGCCTGTTTATCCGCGATCTCAGCGTAGCTCTTCTTTCGGTGCGGGTCGCCATTGTAGACCGGCTCAACAAGGTCAAAGAGCGGCAGTCCAACAATGCTCTCGGCTCTCGTGCTTAGCCCTTCCCAGTCCTTCGAGAACTCTTCATAAATCTCTCTGTCGAGCTTTGAGATTCCGCCCCAGAGTCCCACGCGCCCAGTTGCCAGGAAGTCAGGGTCCAGCGCAGCAAGGTTGCAAATCTTCATTTTGAGCGCTGCGGGCGATCGGCCTATTATCTCCGCTGCATCTTTGATCGTTCGGTTGCTGTTGTTCAGCTTCGAGAAAGGAATCACGCAATAAAGCGCGTAGGCCACAATGAGCTCCTCTCTCGTCCACGGTTTGCCCCTCGCCATTTAGCGAACCTGACCCAGGAACGCGATAGCTTTGCCGATGATACGGATGTTTCCCAGCTCAGCACCCTCATATTGCAGGACTGGGAACAGAGGATTCTCGGGGCGAAGTTCAATGCGGTTCGGGTACTTGTAAACGCGCTTGAGAGTTGCTTCGTTGTCAATGACGACCGCTGCGATCTCGCCGTTATCCACGTCGGGCTGCTCTTTGATAAAGACCAGGTCGCCGTCAAAGATATGCGCGTTAATCATGCTGTCACCCACGCAGCGAAGAGCAAAATCAGCGTGAACGCGCCGATCAAGCTCCGCGTAGCCCTCGATATTCTGCTTCGCAAGAATCGGCTCGCCGCAAGCGATTTTACCGACGATCGGCAAAAGCCGAGAGTCGGGCATGGGTTCAATGTTCTTGTAGGTAAGGTTGGACGTTATGCCGTCCATCAAGTAGTCGACTGTCGTGCCAAGTACGTTAGCGAGCTTTTGCAGCCGCAGCGCGCTGATATTCTCAATATCGCCGTTCTCCCATTTACGCACAGTGCTCTTCGCAACGCCCACGAAGTTACCAACGTACTCGAGAGTCAGGTCACAGGCTTTGCGCCTGTTATGAATTCGCTCGCCCATAGTCATAAATGTCACCGCCCTTGTCAGTCTAATCCCTATTATAACGCGCAAGTGTCAAAAAGGAAACACTTTTTTCTCGAAAACAGAAAAAAGTTTCCTTTAGGGGTTTACAAATCCAAAATGATGCGCTATGATTGAGTAGCCTTAAGGAAACTTTTCAGAAAGGAGGACGCCTAAATGCTCAATGCTAATGCTCTTCGCGCCTCTATGGTTGAGAACAACTGCAGCGTCAGAGAGCTCGCAGAAATCTGTGGTCTCAAGCCTAAAGCCTTTTACCAGCGCTTGAATGGCCGTGTTGATTTTCGTGTTGGCGAGATCATCAAGTGCTCCGGACGCTTGCATCTCTCCGTGGAAAAACGCAATCAGATTTTTTTTGCGGAGGAAGTTTCCTAAAGGAAACAAATGCCCGCCGAGGCAACTTTAGAGCAAACCGAGAAACTGGCGTGCACACAGATTCTCGATTATGCAAAAACCTTTTTTCAAGACCCTAAAAACCAACAAGCCTTTCAAATATGGCTCAAATCTAAGGAGGAACGACAAAATGGCAACGATCAAAGTTGAGGTCACGTATGACCCGAAAAAAGAAACTCTGAGTCAGGCGCTCGCCAGTCTTCTGACTGAAAAGCCTGAACACACAGAGACCATCGCGCAGATGTCTCTTTTCGATAACCCCGCCCCCACGGAAACGCCTATCGCCCAGACCTCCCCCGAGGCACCCCAGGAGTCCCCTGCGGAACCCGCAACCGAGGCCCCTGATACTAAGCCTGCTGAGGAGAAGACGATCTCTAAGGCTGACGTAAGAGCCCTCGCGGTCAAGCTCTCTAAGAATGATAAGGCTGCCCTCAAGGCGATCTTCAAGGAGCTTGGCGTCGCAAACCTGTCCGCCGTCAAGGAAGAAGATTATCCCGTCTTCTATGAAAAGTTGGTGGCTGCTAATGGCTAAACATGCTCTCTTATCCGCCAGCGGTGCGCATCGGTGGCTCCTGTGTACGCCGAGCGCCCAGCTCGAGCAGAAGTTCCCTGCGTCGACCAGCGCTTACGCTGAAGAGGGAACGGTCGCGCACGCCCTCGCAGAGCTCACGACGCGCTACTTCCTCGGCGAGCTTGACGAGGTCACCTACGAAAATCAGGTCAAATCCGAGTTCGAACCGAACAGCTACTACAATGCGGAAATGCGTGAGTGCGCGGTCGCCTACGCGAAGTTCGTGACTGGCCGCCTCGCCGAGGCGAAGAAGACTTGTCCCGACGCAATGATTATCCTCGAGACTCGTCTCGACTTCTCGAAGTATGTGCCCGGCGGCTTTGGCACCGGCGACTGCGTGATTATCGCCGAGCCGATTCTCGACGTGATCGACTTTAAGTATGGCAAGGGCCATCGCGTCGAGGCTGAGGACAATCCTCAGATGCAGCTCTACGGCTTGGGTGCGCTCGAGCAGTTCGGCGATCTCTATGAGATCAAGACCGTTCGTATGACGATCTTCCAGTCGCGGCTCTCCGGTATCGAGGATTCTTCCGAGAAGACCGTCAAGGAGCTTACCTCCTGGGGCAAGAGCTATGTCAAGCCGAGAGCAAAGCTCGCGGACAAGGGTGAAGGCGACTTCGCGCCGAGCGAAGAAGCCTGCCGTTTCTGCCGTGCAAAGAATCAGTGCCGCGCCCGTGCCGAAGAGAACCTCAAGCTCTTCGACGAGAGCCCCGACCCGTTGCTCATCTCTCCCGAAGAGGCAGGCATGATTCTTGCCAAGTCCGCGGACATTGAAACCTGGCTCAAGGACCTGCGCGAGCTTGTGTCTGGCGCGCTAACTGCCGGTGAAACGGTAACCGGCTGGAAAATGGTCGAGGGCCGCAGCAACCGCAAGTTCGCGGACGAAGACAAGGTCGTCGCGGCTATGAAGGCCGCCGGCTATGACGAGTCTCTTCTTTACGACCGCAAGCTCATCACGCTTACGCAGATGGAGCGCGACTTCGGCAAGAAGACCCTCGCTGAGATTCTCGGCGATTTGATCGTCAAGCCCCAGGGCGCACCGACGCTTGCGCCTGAATCGGACAAGCGGCCTGCGTATCGCTTTGAAGACCAGGTCCTCAAAGCCTTTGACGAGTAAGAGGAGGAAACGACAATGACGCAATCGAAAAGCCGGCGGCTCCTGTACCAGCAGGCGCGCTTGATTCGTATTCAGTGGGCCGTTATTATGGCGCTCGTCTGCACGATCGTTCTTATGGCGATTTTCCTGCCGAAGGCAAAAGCCATTGAAGAGACCGCGGCGCCGGCCTTAGAGCTTGAGCCCACGTCGTATGTGACACCTGAGATCATGCCTGAGCCTGTTATCGAGGCTGAGCCCGAAGAGATCGAACCCGTTCTCGAAGAGCTTGGCGAGTTCCGTCTGACCGCGTATTGCGCTTGCCGCAAGTGCTGCGGGAAAGACCCTGGCGACTTCGGCTATGGCGTTACCGCGTCTGGCACGGTCGTCGAGGCTGGCCGAACGATTGCAGTCGATTCCTCTGTTATCCCTCTTGGCTCTGAGATCGTGATCGACGGGCATACATACGTTGCCGAAGACACGGGCAGTGCAATCAAGGGGAACCGCATTGACATTTACTTCGATACCCACCAGGAAGCATTAAATTTCGGCGTTCAATACGCCGACGTCTACATTATTAAAAATTAAAAGGAGATTTTTACAATGGCTACTGCTACTCAGATCACTACCGGTCGCGTTCGTTTTTCCTACGTCAACGCCTTTACCCCTCGCGCCGCTCAGGAAGGCGCTCAGCCGAAGTACAGCGTGACCCTGCTGATTCCGAAGACCGACAAGAACACGATCGCGAAGATCAAGGCGGCAATCGAGGCTGCGAAGACCGCCTACCTGCAGAAGCACTCTGGCAAGAAGCTGCCCTCCGCTCTGAAAACCACTTTGCATGACGGCGACGGCGAACGTCCGAACGGCGGCGAGTTCGGCCCCGAGTGCAAGGGCTGCTATGTTATGACCTGCAGCTCTAACAACAAGCCCGTGATCGTCTACGCCGACAAGACCCCGATCACCGAGGCGAGTGAGCTATATTCCGGTTGCTATGGCCGCGCGATCGTCAACTTCTATGTCTACGACACGAACGGCAACAAGGGCGTTTCCGCGGGCCTGAACGGCATTATGAAGCTCAGCGACGGCGAGCCCCTGTCTGGCGGCGTTGTGACTGACTCCGACTGGGACGATGACTTCGAGGACGAAGACGACGATCTCCTGAACTGAGCCCATGAAGATCGTCTGGCACACGATTCCCGACTTTCCTGAGTATGAGATCAATCGCTTAGGAGAGATTCGGCGCAAGAGTACGGGGCGCGTGTTAAAGCCTTTTGACGATCGGCGCGGTTATCTGCGAGTAAGCCTGAACGGCTGCAATGTGAAGGTTCACTTGCTCGTCGCAAAAATGTTTGTGCCGAATCCGTACGGTTATCCTGTTATAGACCACAAACGCGGCAATAAGCATGATAACCGCGCCAGCCAGCTCGAGTGGTGCACGATCGCGGAAAATACGCGGCGTGCCCACGCCCTCGGGCTTTACCCCCCCGTAATAGCAAGAAGGGAGCGAGTACATGAAAACTCTCGCGATCGATATTGAAACCTACTCCTCGGTCTCTCTTCAAAAAGCCGGTGTCTATGCTTACGCGGCAAGTCCTGATTTTGAGATTTTACTCTTCGGCTATGCTTGGGACGATGGTCCTGTTGAGGTTATCGACATGGCACAAGGCCAGAAGCTCCCCCAGGAGCTCCAGGACGCCCTGTATGACCCCGAAATCCTCAAGACAGCATTCAATGCGTCTTTTGAACGGACTTGTCTGAGCGCGTTTATGGGTCGCGTGACTCCTGCGGATCAATGGAGCTGCACCGCCGTTATGGCTCGCGAGCTTGGTCTGCCTGGTAGCTTGGAAGCTGTCGGCGAAGTGATTGGCTTGCCTGAGGACAAGCAGAAGTCGAAGACGGGCAAAGCCTTGATTCGATACTTCTCAATTCCCTGCAAGGCCACAAAGGTCAATGGCGAGCGCACGCGCAATCTTCCTCACCATGACCCCGAACGGTGGAATCTCTACGTTGAGTATAACCGTCAGGACGTCGTGACGGAGCGCGCGATCAGGAAGCGCCTGCAGAAGTTCCCAGTGATTCCCAGCGAGCATGACCTGTGGATAATCGACCAGCATATCAACGACCGCGGCGTCGGCGTTGATACGGTCCTTGCGGAAAATGCGGTTGCGATCGATCAGATCGTAAAAGCGCGGCTGCTTGACGCCGCAAAGGAATTGACGGGCCTTGATAATCCAAAGAGCGCTGCGCAGCTCAAGTCCTGGATTGAGGAGGTCTCTGGCTTTGAGGTGGAGAGCCTCAACAAAAAGATGATCGGTGACGTTCGCAGCGGCACCGACAATGAGGAGGTTCATGCAATGCTCGACATTCGTCAGGGCCTTGCGAAGACCTCAACTGAAAAATACAATGCGATGCTCCGCACGGTTTGCCCTGATGGTCGCATCCGAGGCCTGACTCAGTTCTGCGGTGCCGCACGCACCGGGCGCTGGGCCGGGCGTTTGGTGCAGATGCAAAACCTGCCGCAAAACAAGATGCCTGACAGCGAGCTTGACGCCGCGCGGCGCCTGGTTCGAGAGGGTGATCTTGAGACTCTCGAGATGCTCTTCGATGACACGGCAGGAACGCTGTCCCAGCTCATTCGTACAGCTTTTATCCCTAAGCCTGGCTGTAGGTTCATCGTGGCTGACTTTTCTGCGATTGAGGCGCGCGTGCTTGCTTGGCTCGCAGATGAAGAGTGGCGCATGGACGTCTTTAATACGCACGGCAAAATCTATGAGGCCTCAGCCGAGCAGATGTTTCACTTGCCGAAAGGGTCCGTCAAGAAAGGCGACCCGATGCGTCAGAAGGGTAAAATCGCTGAGCTTGCCTTGGGCTATGGCGGTTCCGTTGGCGCCATGAAGAGCATGGGCGCTTTGGCGATGGGCCTTGAAGAGTCTGAGCTCAAGCCGATCGTCAATAGTTGGCGCGCGGCGAATAAGTCGATCACGAAGTTCTGGTGGGACACGGACGCTGCCGTTCGTCGGTGCATTACGACGCAGGCTCCTGTTGATCTACCGCATGGCATGAGACTTCGCAAGCAAGGACCGCTTATGCGCCTGCGCTTGCCGAATGGCCGAGAGCTCAGCTACGTCAAGCCCCGTGTCGATGGCGACGACAATATCACCTATGAGGGGACAATTCAGTCCTCGGGTGGCTGGGGCCGTATTGAGTCCTATGGGCCGAAGTTCGTGGAGAATATCGTTCAGGCTACCGCCCGCGACTGCCTGGCTGAGGCTATGTTTAGGCTTGAGGCCGCCGGCTTCCCGATCGTCTTCCATGTTCACGACGAAGTGATTTGCGAGGTACCGGTTGGCGTCAGCTCTGCCGAAGAGTTGGGTGCGCTTATGGGACAGCCGATCTCCTGGGCCCCGAATCTACCGCTTCGCGCCGACGCTTATGAGTGCGAGTATTACCGCAAGGACTAATTTGGAGGAAGAACAGTGACTAAGAAAATCTTATTAAAATGGCTCGAAGGGCAAAAGAATAAGGCCCTTAAGCAAGTCGACGCGCAGGAGAACGCCGCGCGAGCTGCGTTACTCGCAGAAAAACTCGAGCGCACGAAGTTCGCCGAGATGGTTGCGTATGTCGAGCCGCGTCTGACCGAAGTTTATGACTATATGATGGACTGGCACAAGAAGAATGAGGAGCTCGCAGGCCCCTTGTCTATGAGTTGGGGTACAATCCTGTACTCAATTCACAACGTACTTCTTGCGCGGGTCCCTATGGCCGAAAAGCTGCAAGAGACAGAGCTGCACGAGGCGCAGGTCGACAGAGACCTCAAAAAGCGTTTTTCCGATATTCGGCGCGAAGTTGAGAAGACCTACTACAACGTTGCGCTGAACGTCAATGCTCTCGCGAACGCAAAGCTCGGTCTTGAATATCTCTCGGGTCTCGGCTTTGACCTGTCCGGTCTTATTGCCGAGCAGGAGCAGCCTGTTGAGAAAGCGCTCGCAGTTCCCATCAACACCAGTTTTTTGCTGATTATGCCGAAGGAGGTACACAATGAATCTGAAACAGTTTGACAAGATCGTGACTGACCAGCTCTCCCGCAGCGAGCTCGTTCTCATGGGTAAGGGTACCGAATACGCCGAAGAGGCGACCGACGAAACCGAGGTCGACCGCCTGGCGCATTTCAAGAAGGCGGCGGCTTTGCAGGACATGACGACCGCGCAGGCCGCTTTTGGGATGCTGAGCAAGCACCTTGTTTCCGTTGCCGATATGGTCGGCTCTCGTCAGTCCTATCCGCTCACGCAGTGGAATGAGAAGATCACCGACAGTATCAACTATTTGCTGATTCTGCGGGCAATCGTTGAGGAAGGAAGGTCCGCATGAAAAGCATCGAAGTTGCGGTCTTAAATCCCGAAGTTATTCCTTCGGCTGAGAAGATGATGGTTTGCGCTGCGCGTCTTACGCAGCGCGGCCATAAGATCAAAAGCCTGGATGACTTCATGGCACTCTACAACAAGAGCTATACCGAAGACACGGTGACCACAATGACAAAGCTACCGCACCCGACGATTCAAAAGTTCGGCGCAATCAATGTCGTTATCATTGGCGCGAGTCGTCGCTTCCTGGCGCAGATCACGCGCCACCAGAACGAAGTCAAGTTCATGTCTGCCTCGCTGCAGTATAGCGACTACTCGGACGACGCCGCTTTTGCCGTTCCTTATGAGGTCATGGAGCGCGGTGAAGAGGAAACGTACTTAACCTCTTGCAAACTGAATATGGCGAATTACGCCGAGGCCGTTAGGCAGGGCCTTGATAACGATGCTGCTGGATATATGGCTCCGCAGGGCCTTCGCAATGTCCTGATTATCAGTGCGACACCCTACCAGTGGAAGCATATTATCGGCCAGCGTATTTGTCGGCGCAACACGCTCGAGACCCGTTTGGTTTTGCTCAAAGTGTGGGACGAGCTTTATAAGCTGAACTCGCTGCTTTTCTCCCGAGCAACGACCGGCCCCTTCTGCATGAGAGGTGCTTGCAAAGAGGGCAAAATGGGCTGCCAGAATCCCATGCCGTACTTAACTCCTGGCGAGCTGCTGCGGCTTGAGTTCCCGCTTCTTTACGAGGAAGGAGGCGCGGTCAATGCAGGTTAAGCTCCTCGACTACGGCGTTCCTTCGGAGATGCAGCCTAAGCGTGCACACGCGAACGACGTCGGCGCGGACGTGTACGCACTTAAAGACCGTATCATTGAGGTCGGTTGCTCTGCGGTGATCGGGCTTGGCTTTGGTCTTGATCTTCCTGCCGGCTTTGGCGCGTTTATCTTCCCGAGATCGAGCCAGACCGCAAAGGGCGTTGACTGCAAGCTCCCCCCGCTCGACCCTGGCTATACCGGGGAAATGCACGCGGTCATTCACAACGGCGGTCACGAGGCTTATCACATTTACCGCGGCGACCGTATCGGCCAGTTGGTCGTGCTGCCAGTCGTGACTCCTGACTTTGTGCTTGATCTCGGCGAGGCTCGCGGTAACGGCGCGTTCGGCTCCACCGACAAATAAAATCTTGCCCTTCCTCCTGGGGCTTCGGCCCTGGGAGGAGGAGCTGAAACGGAGGTGACTCATTTGGAACGAGTCAGCAAAGACGAATACTATTTGAACATTGCCGCGGCCGTTGCCGCGCGATCGACCTGCTTGCGAAAACACTACGGCGCGGTGATCGTGAAAAATGATGAAGTCATCGCGACCGGCTATAACGGTTCTCCGCGCGGCGAGGCGAATTGCTGTGATACCGGCGTTTGCTATTGCCGATCACATGAGCTGCCGCTTGATGAAACCGCTGCCGCGCACGGTTCGCAATACGGCTCATGCGTGGCAGTTCACGCGGAACAAAATGCGATCATCAGCGCGTCGAGGCAGGAGCTCCAGGGCTCCACGCTGTACCTGGTCGGCTATGACCCCAGGACAAAGAAATGGATTGAGGCAAAGCCTTGCAACATGTGCGACAGAATGATTCGCAACGCAGGCATTATGAGAGTTGTGCGAAGGGAGATTGACGAATGACAGCAGTTCAGTATGACGGTCCCATTACGATTGCGGTCGGACAATCTCGGCGCTCTACTCAGTGGCAAAACCGCGATCTCATGTGGTCGCAGCTTGTCAACCGTCTCGAAATCCCTGAACGGACACAGGAGTCTGCGAAAGAATATAAGGCCTTGCCGAAGGCTCAGCGCGACGAGATCAAAGACGTTGGCGGCTTTGTCGGCGGCGTGCTCAAAGGCGGTCGTCGTAAAGCTGACGCGATCACTCAGCGCCGGCTCCTGACCTTAGACCTTGATGAAGTACCGGCCGACGCTGACCCCTGGGACACGGTTATCCTGGTTCTTGGCTGCGCCGCTGTCCTTTATAGTACGCACAGTCACCGCCCAGACGCCCCACGTCTTCGACTGGTTATGCCGCTCTCGCGTGCAGTCTCGCCCGAAGAGTATGCTGCAGTTGCGAGAAAGATCGCGCAAGACATCGGTATCGACATGTGCGACGATACCACCTATGAGCCGCATCGGCTTATGTACTGGCCTTCGCTCTCCTATGATGCTGAGTATCGGTATGAGTTTTCCGATGGCCCTTGGCTTGACGTAGACGAGCAGCTCAAGCGCTATGTCGACTGGCATGACCCCGCAGAGTGGCCTGTTTCCTCACGACGGGCCGAGGCTCTTCACCGACTTGCTAAAAAGCAAGGAGACCCTACCGCAAAGGACGGCGTCGTCGGCGCGTTCTGCAGTACATACTCTGTCGAGGACGCGATCGAAGAGTTCTTGCCTGACGTCTATGAGAAATGCGATGACGGTCGCTATACCTTCAAGGGCGGCTCTACGACCGGCGGCTTGGTCCTTTACGATAACGGTCTCTTCGCGTACTCACATCATGGCACGGACCCCGCAAGCGGAAAACTCTGTAATGCTTTTGACCTTGTCCGTATTCACTTATTCGGCAATCAGGATGACGCGGCCGCGCCTGGAACACCAAGCAGCCGTCTCCCGTCTTTCGTTGCAATGGCTGACGAGGCATTGCAGATTCCTGAGGTTCGCGAGGAGCTTGCAAGAAAGCGCTTACAGAAGATCAGCGAGCAGTTTGATGAGGACGACGCCTCTGCCGATGAAGGCGAAGAGGACATGAGCTGGACTCGTAACCTGACTCTCACTAAAACAGGAAAATGCGAAGCCACGATTGAGAACGTCAGAATCATCATGGAAAACGACCGCCGCTTAAAGGGCCGTTACTTCTACGACACCTTTAAGGAGCGCATGACCGTCTGTGGTGATTTGCCATGGATTAAGCTCAGCGCTCGAATCTCCAACGCTTGGAACGACGTCGACGACGCCGGTCTTCGCAATTACATTGAAAAGCGTTACACGATCGCAAATGTCTCGAAGATCGTTGACGCAGTTGCGCTTGCCATGCTCAAGTGCTCGCGGCATCCTGTCCGCGAATATTTGGAGGGGCTCACTTGGGACGGAACGCCCCGTGCAGACGCGATCTTCATTGACTACCTTGGCGCCGAAGATACTGAGTACACGCGAACGGTCACCCGCAAGGCTTTGATCGGCGCGGTTGCTCGCGTGATGCAGCCTGGGTGCAAGCACGATCACATTCTTGTCTTAGTTGGTCCTCAGGGCTGCCGCAAGTCTACGACCCTTGCCAAGCTCGGTAAGTCCTGGTTTTCTGATTCCTTCTATACTGTTCAAGGTAAAGAGGCGTACGAACAGCTTCAAGGTTTTTGGCTTATTGAGATGGGAGAAATGGCTGCGACCCGAAAGGCCGAGCTCGAACAGATCAAGCAGTTTGTCTCTAAGCAGTCGGACAGCTACCGTGCGGCGTACGCTCGTCGAACGCAAGAGCGCCCGCGGCAATGCGCCTTCTTTGGTACGACCAACGATGATGAATTCCTGCGAGACGCAACAGGCGGCCGCCGTTTTTGGCCTGTTACTGTCACGGACAAGGGGCGAGAGACAGGCGACTATTTTACGCCTGAGATCGTCGATCAGGTATGGGCTGAGATCATGGTTCGGTATAACGCCGGCGAGGTTTGGTACTTGAATGACGCGAAGATCGAGGCTGAGGCTCGTGCAATTCAGGACGAGCATACTGAGATGAACGGCAAGCAGAGCCTTATTGAGAAATTCGTCAACACGCTCTTACCGGAAGACTGGGCCTCGAGAGACCTCGAGCAGCGGCTCGCTTTTTGGGCGGACGGCTTTTCCGATGAACAGGCGCAAGGGACAGTACCTCGCAGGTATGTATGCGCTATGGAGATTTGGCGAGAGCTTTTTGGCGGCTCGGTTCGTGACTATACACCGGCGCAGGCCCGCGAGATCAATTCTATGCTTAAGCGACTGCCTGGCTGGCGCTCCTGGTCGAGCATTGATTGCGGCCCGATCTATGGAAAACAAAGGGGCTTTGCCAAAATCCTTTAACAGCAGAACCCCAGGATTTTACAGCAGAACGCCCCGATTTTTACAGCGGAGTCACAGCAGTTTGGTGGCCTTAGCTTACAGCAGTTACAGCAGTTGCCAAAAATTACTGCTGTTCAAAAAAGTTAGTGATTGCAAGCAAAACAGCAGTTACAGCAAAATAAACAATTTTCTATATAAGGGTAAAAAATTAAGAAAATTAAGAGGAAAATATATCCATATATACCTATAAATCCTTAATTACAATGCCCTATATAGAAAATGCGCTGTTTTCGCTGTAACTGCTGTAGGAGGTAGCTTTGAAAGAATCAACAGTAGAAAGGAATATCCGCCGACAAGTCGAGGGCCTCGGGGGCGTGGCTTGGAAGTGGGTAAGTCCTGGACGTCGGGGCGTGCCTGACCGAATCTGTATTTTACCTGGGCCCCATATCATCTTTGTCGAGCTCAAGCGCCCAGGCTTGAACGACGGACGGAGCGAGCAGCAAAAGAAGGTCTTTCGCATTTTGGAGGGCTTGGGCTGTCATGTCTGGCTGATCGACGACGCAAACGTCTTTCGTCAGCGGCTTATTGAGATCGGGGTGCAGGCATGAAATACACGCCCTACCCCTATCAGGCTTTTGCTGAGAAGTTTGTCCTTGAGCATAAGGCCGCGGGCCTGTTCCTCGATATGGGCCTCGGCAAGACGGCGATCACGCTCTCGGCATGTGAGAAACTGCTGCGGGACTATTTTGAGACAAGCAAGGTTCTTGTGATTGCGCCGCTCCTTCCTGCGAGAGAGACATGGCCCGACGAACTGGCGAAGTGGGACCAGCTTGAGGGTCTGACTTATTCTCTGATTATCGGCACAGCGCAGGAGCGAATTGACGCGCTGCATACTGACGCCGATTTTTATATCGTCAATCGTGAAAATGTTGTTTGGCTCGTCGACTACTACAAGAAGAAGTGGCCTTTTGATATGGTCGTGATCGACGAGCTATCGAGCTTTAAGTCCAGTAAGGCGCAGCGCTTTAGGGCTCTTCGGAAAGTCCGAAAATATATCGATCGAATTGTCGGCCTTACAGGTACGCCGGCCCCGAACGGCCTACTCGATCTCTGGTCTCAGGTCTATCTCCTGGACGAAGGCGCGCGGCTCGGTCGAACGTTGTCGGCCTATCGCGACACTTACTTCATGCCTGGCAGACGTGGGCCGAATGGAATCGTCTATGACTGGAATCTAAAAGATGGGGCCCGTGAAGCGATCTTTGCGAAATTGAGCGATCTCTGTATCAGCATGGAAACGACGGGCCTTCCTGAGCGGCTCACGATTCCCCATGAGGTCAAGCTCTCAGAAAAAGCGGCGGCTATGTACCAACAACTTGAAAGGACTATGCTGCTGCCCTTTGCAGATGGAGACGTTGACGCGGCAACGGCCGCGATCTTGACGAATAAGCTCTTGCAGTTGGCCGGCGGCGCGGTCTACGACGAGAATGGCAAAGCGCAGATCGTCCATGACCAAAAGCTCGAGGTCTTAGACCAGCTTATCGAAGAGGCGAACGGTCAACCTGTTTTGGTGTTCTACAACTACAAGCATGAGCTTGATCGGCTGCAAGCGCGGTACCCTCAGGCCATTCATGTAAAAGAGGAGAATGTCGTCAAGCGCTGGAACGCTAAGGAGATTCCGATTCTTCTCGCGAACCCCGCAAGCGCCGGTCACGGCCTTAATTTACAATTCGGCGGTCATATCGCGATTTGGTACAGCCCGACTTGGAACCTTGAGTTTTTCCAGCAGGCGAATAAGCGCCTTCATCGGCGCGGACAAGCTGAGACGGTTCTCATTCACACGCTTATGGCAAAAGGTACGATCGATGAGCGTATTTACGATATTGTCTTACGAAACAAAGAGGCGGGCCAGAACGCCTTGCTTGAGGCGGTCAAGGCCAGAATCAAGGAGGTAACATGACGGAAGAAGTTTTACAGTTGCTATCTGACGACCCGATGGTCGTACTCAATCGCGGCTATCGCGCAAAGGAGCGTATTGCCGCAAGGCAAAAGCGCATTGAGGAGTGGCGGCAGATCGCCGAGTCTATTACCGCGAATCCCGAGAACGCTTCGAGCGGCGGCGGTTACCCTACAAGCAAGACCGAGAATTGTGTTGTCGCGATTATGACGCTGCAAGAAGAGATCAAGGATGAGATCATGGAGATCGCTGACTTTGAGCGGCAGACCTCTCAGATCATCAAGGAGCTTGTTGAGGACCTGAACTTCAAGACCGTCCTCGAGCTTCGGTATCTCAGCTACTTACGGTGGGAGGAGATCGCCGTCAGAATGAATTATACATTCAGGTGGACCCAGGAGCTTCACCGCAGAGCTTTACTCGCATTGCAGGAGGCGGCAAGCGCGCTAATTCCGGCGTAAATGCGGTATTATGATTATTTTAGGCTAAAGCGCGTTAATTCCTGGGGTCACATTGTATACTGGTATGGAAGGTTTTGGCGAGCACGGCCATTGTCCTTCCTCCTGAAGAAGAGCGGCTGGAAACAGTCGCTCTTTTCATTTTGCTGCGTTTGGAGGTGGTGAGCGTGGCAGGCAAAATGACTCCGAAGATGCAAAAGTTTGTCGATGAATACCTTGTCGACCTGAATGCGACGCAAGCCGCAATCCGTGCAGGATATAGCAAAAAGACGGCTTACTCGATCGGCGTTTCAAATTTGAAGAAACCCGAAATTCAAGCCGCAATCCAAAAAAGACAAAAGTCGGCGGCTGAAAAGCTCGAGATCACGCGAGAGCGTGTCCTGAAAGAACTCGCTTCGATCGGCTTCGCGAAGGCTACCGACTTTTTGACGATTCAAGGCGGCCGCGTTCTCATTAAAGATTCTGACGACGTGGCCGCTGATAAGCTGGCAGCTCTCGCCTCTGTCAAGGAGGGTATGTATGGCGTAGAGGTCAAACTCGCTGATAAGGCTCGCGCTCTCGAGATGCTTGGTAAATATCTCGGTCTCTTTGATGGGACGAATCCAGAGGGCGATACGCAGAAGAATAACCTCTTTGAGGCGATCGCCGGCGCTGCAGAGGGGGGAATCGATCTAAATGAAATACCAGAGATTCAGTCCTCGGCAGACGTTGACGCTGACGTGGTGGAAGAGACCTGAGTTTGCAGACTATGACGGCATTCTCTGTGACGGCTCCATTCGATCGGGCAAGACCGTCTCAATGGCAGTCGGCTTTATCCTTTGGAGCATGTACTCTTTCAACAATGAGAGCTTCGCCATTTGCGGCCGCACGATCGAGTCTCTGCGCCGTAATGTGATCGTGCATTTGCCCTCCTGGCTTGAGGGCCTTTTCAAGGTAACAGAGCGGCGCGCCGAGAATAAGTTGATTATTTCAGTCGGCGGCCACAGCAATACCTATTACCTCTTCGGAGGCCGTGACGAATCCAGTTATACACTTGTTCAGGGCATGACCCTGGCCGGCGTTCTTTTTGACGAGGTTGCGCTTATGCCGCGGTCCTTCGTCGAGCAGGCTCTCGCCCGATGCTCGGTCGCGGGGAGCAAATTTTGGTTCAACTGTAACCCCGAAGGTCCCATGCACTGGTTCTATAAAGAATGGGTACTTGAGTGCAAGCGCAGGAATGTCCTTCACCTGCATTTCACGATGGCTGACAACCTCAGCCTTTCCGAGAAGATCAAGCAGCGCTATGAGGGCATGTACACGGGCGTTTTCTATGCTCGGTATATCCTCGGAAAGTGGACAAAGGCCGAGGGCCTTGTCTATCCCTTCTTTAACGCCGAAAAGCACATGATCGATGACGACGGCGCGCGCGGTCGTTATTACATTAGCTGCGACTATGGCACACTCAACCCGTGCGTCTTCGGTCTCTGGCGCGTAAATGGCAATTCGGCCTTCATGGTGAAAGAGTATTACTATGACGGCCGCAAGAAGGGCAAGCAGAAGACCGATGAAGAGTATTATGCCGATCTTGAGGCCTTTGCAGACGGCTACCTGATTGAGCAAGTCGTCATTGACCCTTCGGCCGCCTCCTTCAAGGAAACAATCAGGCGGCACGGCAAATTCAGCGTCAAGAACGCGAAGAACGACGTGCTTGACGGTATTCGCGATACTGGAACAATGCTGCAAGCTGGCTTGCTCCATTTCAATAAGACCTGCGTCAATACGAAAGCTGAGTTCGGCGCGTATGCGTGGGACGAGAAATCTTCGAGCGACGCCGTGATTAAAGAGAACGATCACAGCATGGACCAAATGCGGTATTTTGTCCGCACGATTATGAAACGCGAGGTGAGGGCGTATGGCATTAAATAACCTTTGGGGAAAGCTCGATGCATTTTCGAGAAATGTGCTTGTGCCTTCCAACGTGATTTATAAGAGCTTCGACGCGGACCCGCTTGTCAGTGATAAAATGTCCCGCGCCATTAGTCGTTGGTATGGCCTGTATGTCGATAAGCCCGAATGGGTAGACGATGAGGTCAAGCCTCTCGGTCTTCCGCGAGCGATCGCGAAGGAGTTCGCGCAGGTCGTTTCTTCGGAAATGACGATCACGGTCGACGGCGGTCCACGCGCCGACTTTATCAACGAGCAGTTGGCGCGCTTCCAGTCGAACGTGCAAAACAGCATCGAGCTTTGTATGGCGCTCGGTGGCATGGCCTTTAAGCCGTACGTCTCAGGTGGAAATGTCTTCATCGACAGCACGAGCGCCGCGTCCTTTATTCCTCTTCGCTTTGACGACGGAGATAACTGCGTCTCCGGCGTGTTTAAGAGTCAACCGGTCAAGGTCGACAAGAGTTACTTCGTCAAGCTCGAGTACCATGACTTCGCCAACGGCGTCTATACGATTCGCAATAAGGCCTTTACCTCTGACGAGAACGGTATCACAGGCAGCGAGGTCGAGCTTGGCCGCGTTCCTGAGTGGACCACTATTCCCGAAGAGGTTCAGATCAAGAATGTAGAAAAGCCGCTTTTCGGCTACTTCACGCCGCCTGTCAGCAACAACATTGATACCGCGTCCAGCCTGGGCGTCTCCATTTACGGCGGCGCGACTGAGGACCTGATTCGTGACGCTGATGAACAGTGGGCGCGTTTCCTTTATGAGTTTGAGAGTGCCGAGCGTAAGATCATCGGCACCCCTGAGGCGATCTCTGGCTCGCTGCCTGGCAGTAAGGCGAACCCCCTACTCGGCGATCGGCTCTTTATTCAAATGCCGTACGACTCGGACGACTTCTTCAAGGAGTTCTCCCCAGCGCTTCGGCATACCGGCTACTACGAAGGCTTGCAGGCAATCTTGCGCCGCATTGAGTTCAATACCGGTCTTGCTTACGGCGATCTCTCCGACCCTGCGACTGTGGAAAAGACCGCGACCGAGGTCATGTCCGCAAAGATTCGCAAGTTCAACACAGTCAAGGCTCTCGAAGATCGCTTCAAGGCCGCGCTCGAAAACGCGGTCTACGGCGTTGACGTGTACGCCACTCTCTATGGCCTTGCGCCCCGTGGAGAGTATGAGCTCTATATCGACTTTGACGACAATATTCTTACCGATAAAGACGCCTTGCGTGAACGTGACCGCCAGGACGTTCGCGACGGCCTTATGCAGAAGTGGGAGTACCGCGTCAAATGGTACAACGAGACCGAAGAAGTCGCGAAGAGCATGTGTCCCGTAGAGTCTACGTCGGACCCCTTTAATCTCGGCTGATGCTGACGCCTGAATACCTGGCGGCTACTCCGGACGCTCTTGTCGAGCTTTATGGAAAGATCGAGCAAGACATTCTCGCGAATATGGCTGAACGCATCGCGAAGTACGACTACTATATTCCTGCGGTCCAGCATCAACACCAGCGTCTTCGGGCGATGGGGATGCTTGAGACCGAGATCGAGCAGCAGCTCGCCGCGCTCACGGGAAAGACTCAAGCGGAGCTCAAAAAGCTCATGGCGCAGGCCGTCGACGAGGCGCTTACCTCTGACGCGAAAATCTACGCGGCCGCAGGTATGGGTGACGTTGACCCGCTCGCAGTCGCCGGCGTTCGCGAGGCACTGCAAAGCGGTCTTCGGCAGACAAGCGGAATCTTCCGCAACCTGACTCGTACAACCGCGAACACGGCGGCAAAGCAATTTGAAGACGCTCTTGATCGGGCCTGGCTGCAGGTCACGTCAGGGGCGTTTGACTATAATACCGCGATCAGAAATGCGGTCAAGGACCTCGCACGGACCGGCGTCCAGTCAATCACTTATCCTTCAAGCCATGTGGACACGATCGAAACGGCTGTTCGCCGCGCGGTCGTTACCGGCGTCAATCAGACCGCCGCAAAGTCACAGCTCGCGCTCATGGACGAGCTCGACATTGATCTTGTGGAAGTAACCGCTCACGCCGGTGCTCGCCCGAGTCATCAAGAGTGGCAGGGGCAAATCTATTGCCGCAAGGGCTCTCACCCGAAGTACAAAAACTTCGAGGAGGTTACGGGGTACGGCACGGGCGACGGCCTTTGCGGCTGGAACTGCAATCACAGCTTCTTCCCGTACGTCGAGGGCGCGCCTCGAACCTACTCGAAAGCTCAGCTCAAGGACTACTCCGCAAAGAATATCACCTACAACGGCCAGCAGTTGACCGAGTACGAGGCTTTGCAGCAGCAGCGCTATATCGAGCGAGGTATTCGCCGATGGAAACGCGAAGAGGTCGCTATGAAAGCTGCAGGTCAACCTACCGACGAGGCTCGGGCTAAAGTCCGCGCCTGGCAGGCCAGACAGCGTGATTTTATCAAGCAGACCCGTCTCAAACGAGACTCTTCTCGCGAGCAGATCGGATAGAACGCCCATAAACGAGCCCCAGGCGGCCCGTATCGAGTTTTCTGCCTGGGGCCCTGGTGTTTATACTCCTAATATTTGGAAGTCATACGGACGATCGTGGAGCTCCGTATGACTTCCTTTTATATGCGAGCCGTGGTTACGCAGGTTCGACTCCTGCAGCTCGCGCAATATCGGCTACCCGTCAGCCTATGAGGACGGGGCGGCAGGTCACGGCAACGACCTAAAAAGCCTAACCGCAAAGAAAGGAACAGTATGAAAAAGGACGAACTCACCGCTCTGGGCCTGACAGACGAGCAGGCCGACAAAGTGCTTGCTATCAATGGTCGCGACATTGAAAAGCACAAGAAGGCAGCCGAAGACGCGAAAGCCGAGACGGCCATCCTGCAGCAGCAGCTCTCCGACCGCGACAAGGACCTCGAGGCCCTGAAAGCTGGCGCAGAAGATGCCGAAAAGGTCAAGCAGCAGCTCACTGACCTGCAGACGAAGTACAACGACGAAACCGCCAAGTATCAAAAGCAGATCGCCGATCGCGATTATGCCGACGCCCTCGAGACCGCCTTCAATGACGGCAAGATCGAGTTTACCTCCAAGGGTGCGAAAGCTGCGGCCTGCGCTGACTTCATGGCTACTCGCTGCGAGCTGAAAGACGGCAAGCTCGTCGGCTTTGATGATCGTATCAAGGCCATGCGCGAGAAAGACCCTGATTCTTTCCGCGCTGAAAAGCCCGACCCCAGCTTCGCAAATCCGACCGGAAACGGAGGTCCTGCGACCCTGAGCAGAGCCGCGCAGGCCGCGAGAGCAGCCGCCGCGAAGTTCGGACCTGTTTCTACCCCCGCAGAGAACACCAACACTAAATAAGGAGGATTCCATTCATGTCTATTCTGAAAACTGAGATCGGCACCGCGATTCCTAATTTCCTGGATAGCGAAGTCGGTCTCGTCACCAAGACCGCGCAGATTCCTCAGAGCATGGGCCAGACTGACGGCGACCGCAAGACCGTGTTTGCCGGTACCGTGTTCCCCGCGAATACGAGCGCCGCGACCGGCATTGTGTTCCAGGACGTCGATGTTACTGACGGCGACGCGATCGGCTCCGTCATGGTCGCGGGCCGCGTGATTAGCGACCGCGTGAACGCAGCAAGCGCCGCGCAGACCGCGCTCAAGAACATCGTCTTCGTCGGCGCGAATGCGACTGTCCGCGGCTATTCCGTCACCTACGAGAAGGACGGCGGCACGGGTGACGTTCCCGTCGATGCGGCCATGTACGCTGACGGCGAGATCGTTCAGCTCTCCAAGAGCTATCCGCTGACGAAGAGCTCCAAGTCTCAGATCGGCTGGGCCCTGAGCTCTGGCGGCAATGCCGTTGACACGGTTACGATCGCGGGCGCGGACGTCAAGGTCTACCCCGTCTTCGAGGCCTAATCTAAGTAAGGAGGATATAACACATGCCCGATATTCTGAGAATGCTGTCCCAGGCTGAACAGCTTGACTTCAGCCAGAACTTCCTGATTCCTCGCCCGAACTACATCGGCGACACGATCTTCCCCGATCGTAAGACTCAGAACTTCAAAGCTGAGTACCTGCGCCTTGCAGCCGGTTCTCAGCTTCCCACTATGGCCCTGGTTCACGGCCTCGACACTGAGGCGCACATCGGTTCTCGCCCCGCGCTGGAGCGCGTGACGGTTGAAAAGCTCTTCATCAAGGAGAAGATCAACCAGACTGAGTCCCTGCGTCAGGTGCTCGAGAACGGCGCGTTCAATGACAGCGCGCTGATCGACTTTGTTTATGACGACTGGGCTCGTCTGGCCGAAGGCGTTCGCTGCCGTACCGAGGTCGCCAAGATGGAAGTCCTGTCCACTGGCAAGATGACCATCAAGGAAAATGGCCTGAACTTCTCTGTTGACTTCGGTGTGCCGAACGGTAACACCGGCTTCGACATTGACGTTTCCACGCCTGACAAGAACGTTCTCGCGCAGATCGAAGAGATCGTCGAGACCGCTCGCGACAAGGGCTTCACCATCTCTGGTATGGTTCTGTCCGGTTCCGTACTCTCTAAGATGCTGACCAACGAGGGGATCTCCAAGGCCATCTACGGCGGCGCCGGTGCTGGCGCTATGGTCTCTCGTACGCAGCTCGTCGGTCTGTTCAACGAGCTCTTCGGTATTACCGAGATTCGTACGAACGACTTGCGCTACAACGTCGAGGGCAAAGACGGCAAGCTGACGACCCAGCGCTTCTGGGGCAAGAGCAAGGTCTCCTTCCTGGCTTCCTACAACGGCCTGCAGAACTTCGGCGTTGGCCTGTGGGGCGTGACTCCGGAAGAGGAGCAGCTCGGCCCCTGGACCGTGAAGAGCGCCGAGCAGTTCGTCACCCTGACCCAGTGGACCGAGCCCGACCCCACGGCTGTCTGGTCTAAGGCGTCTGGCCTGTTCGTGCCCGTTCTGCCGAATCCCGCAGGCCTGTTCATCGCCACTGCCAAGCTGCAGTAAGAAAGGCGGTGCGGTAAGTGGTCGTTGTCAGCTACGAGTGGTATAAGACCACTTACGGCGGCGAGCTGGACGAAGATACCTTCAACCGGCTCGCGTCTCAGGCGTTCCTCTTTGCGGACGCCATGACTGAGTATAGGCTCAGCGCTTGCTGGGCCCGTCTGGCGGAGTCCGTACGCACAGCGGTTATGTCGGCCGTTTGCGCGTACGCCGACCAGGCAAATATCGAGGAGTCCGGCGGTCCTGTTTCGTCTGAGACGAATGACGGCATCTCGCGAACCTATGTGACGGGCAGCGCTTCGAGTGCAGGCGCGTCGAAGAACGCAGGAACGGCGCAGGGCCGATTGAGCAATGCAATTCGGCTCTACCTCGCTCCTACGGGTCTCCTGTTCCGCGGGAGGGGCCGCCGATGAAAGACTTCCTCGCCTGCACTGAGCTCGTGACGCTCGTTCACCACGTCAAGACCGCCGATTCTGACTTGTATGTTTGCTACCCTATTCAGGGTGTCAGTTGGTATGCGAAGACAGAAACGGCGGTCACGGCTGACGGCGCGAAAGCGGTTAACGTTTATAAGGTCCGAATCCCGGAGGCTGTTCTTCCGTCTTGCTTGCCTGAAAAACTTGACTACCTGGTCAAGGGGGAAATTTCAGGGGTACTCAAGCCGGCAGACCTCAAAGGCTCGACTTATTTCCAGATCACCGCGGTCGCCGACAACCGGCGCGGGACTCTTCCGCATGTGGCGGTGAGCGGCGTATGAGTTTCGGAATCAAGATCAAAAGCGTCAACATCACGCCGAGTAAGATTCTTGCCAAGCACGGTCTCGGCAGTGATAACAAGGCGCGAAAATATCTCGCGACTTCGGTCGCGAAATACTGCGACCCGTACGTTCCTATGAGCGCGGGCGCAGGAGCGCATTTGAAGAATCAAAAGCAGATCGCCCCTGACGGCAGCAAAGTCACCTATCCAGGGCCGTACGCCCATTATGTTTATGTCGGCCTCGCTATGGTAGGTCGAGCGCCAAAGAGCTATTCAGGCCGAGCGCTCAACTACCACGGCGCGCCGATGCGAGGTAAAGAATGGGATAAGCGTATGCTTGCAGACCGTGGGGGCGATCTCAAGAGAGACTTCGCCGCTTATGTAGGAGGTAGAGCAAAATGACGATCATTGATGGCGTTCGCGCTTGGCTAAAAACCTACGAGGGACTGGCTGACGGCCGGCTCAGCGTTGATTTTTTGCCGGAGGCTGCGAAGAGCTATTCGGTCGATACCGTGCCGACAACGGAGATCGTCAAGCGCTATCTTGACGGCAGCTCTATTCGGCAGTTCCTCTTTTGCGTATCAAGTCGAGAGTTTTACAGCGATAATATCGTGCAGAACGTAGATAACCAGGCCTTCTATGAGGGCCTCGCCGCTTGGCTTGAGCGCAAGAGCAAACTCCGGCAATTCCCTGATATTGGCACGGGCCGAACGGTCCGGTCAATCGAGATCAGCTCCACCGCGTACCCGTTCGTCGTCGACGAGCACGGCACGGCGCGGTATCAGCTTCAACTCAAACTAACTTATTTCCAGAAAGGAGATCGCACCGTATGAAACTTTCCGAGCTGATGGCGACCCATACGCCGAGTTCGACTTTTGAGGGCTTCGTCACCAACGACGATTTTGTCCTCGCGATCGATTGCTCCGCGGACGGCTCCGCTACGGTTAAGGACTACGCGGTCGCGCAGCTTGGCGTGACCGGCCTTGACGCCAACCTCAACCCGATCACGCAGGACAAGACCTATATCCGCGCCGGTCAGTCCACCATGAAGACCGGCAACCAGAGAGCCTTTAAGGTCTCCGGCGATCGCTATATCGGCGATGACTTCCAGGACTTTGCCCTCTCCCATGCCGTCATGTACGGCACTGGCTCCGCGGTCATTCGCAAGTACGTCTATTTCTGCTTGCTGAACGGCAAGGGCGAAACCGGCGAGGCGTCCATCATCGTTAACTCTGACGGCAGCGGTTCCGCCGGCGAGAGCGCGAGCATCGACATTGACGTCAAGAAGGCCAACGCCGCGCCCGCTGAGTACACCTACTCCGCGACGTAATTTAAGAAGGAGGATTTGACAAATGGCAATGTTTCAGTTTTCCGCTCGCCAGGTCGAGCTTAATTTCTGCGATCAGATTAAGTGCGTTGTGCCTCTGACCGACGAGGTTCAGAAGAAGGTACAGGACGCCGCGAAGGAACTGCTTCGCGTGTCTCAGGCCGCGAAGGACTCCGACAATAAGGAGCATACGCTCGACGACCTTTGCGATTCTGTGATGGACGCGATCGATGAGATTCTCGGCGAGGGCATGTCCGACCAGATTCTCGGCATGAAGGAAGGCTATACCTTCTGGGACGCCTGCGACGTGTTCAAGTATATCACCGATGAGATCAACACCGCAATGCGCGGCGTGGCTGCGTCCTACGCGTCCAAGCCCCCGATCACGCCGGTCAATCGTGCGCAGCGTCGCGCAAAGCATAAGAGACACGGAGCATGAATCTCCTAACGACCCCGTTGCCGTATGCGGTAAAAGTCGGCGGTCGTGAGGTTCCCGTCAATACGAGCTTCCGCGTCGGAATGCGGTTTGAGCTTTTGGCTCTTGACGACCAGCTTACACCGGAGAACGTCTTGACAACGTTCTTCGGTGATAACTGGCCGCAGCCGTATGACGAGGCAGTCAAACAAGCTCTCTGGTTTTATTGTCTCGGCAAGCCTCACGAGAAGGAGGAAAGCGACAAGCAAAACCTCAAGCCCTCTCGCAGGAGCTACGATTTTGAGATCGACGCCGATGCGCTCTATACCTCATTCCGCGAGGCCTATGGCATCGACCTCTTGCAGGAGGACCTTCACTGGTGGGCCTTCCGCGAGCTGATGCTCGGGCTTCCTGACGATACCCCCTTCAAGCAGCGCGTTTATTACCGGACCGGCAGCACGGAAGGCATGAGCGCCAAGCAGAAAAAGCAGTTTGAGACTCGGCGCGCAAAGTACGCAATTCCCGAGCGCGGCGCAGTCGATCACAAGTTGACTCTCAGCGAGCGCGACGCCGCGATCAAGAGATATGTTGCCGATCGTTTCAAGGAGGTTTATGGAAAAGGAAAAGCCTGAGCACGTAAAGCTCAAGTGCCCTTTTTGTGGATATGAAATGCCTGTGTACCTCGCGCCCGGCGCGAAGTGCGCAGGCGTTTTTGTTCGCTGCAAGGGCCGAAATTGTAAGAAATTATTCGAGATTCGCGTCAAGTAGTTGCCTTAGTTGCCGATGACGCCACTGAAAAGGTGGTGGAAACATGGCAAATGACGGCTCCGTCATTATCGACATTGAGGGCGATTCCAGTAAATTCAAAAGCGCTCTCTCTGGTCTTGGCAGTATTGCCTCTACCGCCCTAAAGGGTGTTACGACTGCGGTTGCGGCTGTTACGACCGCCGTTGCCGGCGTAGCCACCGCCGCTGTGAAGGTTGGCTCCGGTTTTGAGTCCAGTATGTCGCAGGTTGCCGCAACAATGGGCCTCACGGTCGAGGACATTCGCAACGGCTCGGAAGAGTTCGAGCTTCTGTCTCAGGCCGCAAAAGACGCAGGCGCAACGACTGCGTTCAGCGCGTCCGAGGCTGCTGATGCTCTAAACTATCTGGCTCTGGCCGGCTACGATGCCGCAACCTCCGCGGACGTTCTGCCTTCGGTCCTGAACCTGGCCGCCGCAGGTGGTCTTGACCTCGCCTACGCTTCCGATCTCGCGACCGACGCAATGGCCGCGCTCGGTATCGAGGCAAGCAGCGCAAATCTGACCGAGTTCGGCGATAAGATGGCGAAAACCGCCAGCAAGGCAAATACCAGCGTCGGCCAGCTCGGCGAGGCGATTCTTACTGTCGGCGGCACGGCGAAGAGCCTGGCCGGCGGCACAACTGAGCTGAACGCAGCGCTCGGTGTCCTCGCAAACCGAGGCATTAAGGGCGCCGAGGGTGGCACGGCTTTACGAAATGTTATTCTCGCTTTGTCCGCGCCTACGGATAAAGCCGCGGATGCTATGTCGGCCCTGGGTCTGGAAGTCTATGACGCGGCCGGCAATATGCGTCCGCTCAATGAGGTCTTCCGCGATCTTGACTCCGCACTGTCGGGTATGACTGAGGGCGAAAAGACGAAGGTCCTCAACGAGATTTTCAACAAAGTCGACCTGAAATCCGCGCAGGCTCTTCTCGCCGGCTGCGGCGAAGAGTTCGATAACCTGACAACTGCGATCGACGACAGCGCGGGCGCCATGCAGAACATGGCTGACACGCAGCTCGATAACCTGCAAGGCGATATTACGATTATGAAGTCGGCCCTTGAGGGGCTCGGCATCGGCGTATATGAAAACCTGCAGGCTCCGCTCCGTGATACGGTCCAGTTTGCAACCGAGCTCGTCGGGCAACTCTCCGAGGCGCTCAACGAGAATGGCCTGGAAGGTCTTGTCTCGGCCGCGGGCGACGTACTCTCTGAGGTTCTCCTCAAGATCACAAGCGAGCTGCCGAAGTTCATCGACATTGGCGTCAAGGTCATTAAGAGTCTTATCTCTGGCCTACTCAAGAACAAGAAGACACTCGTAAACAGCGCGATTGAGATCGGCAAGGTTTTAGTCAGCGGGCTCGGCTCCATTCTCGGAGACCTGGCACTCGCAGCCCTTGAGATCATCACCGCTCTCGCGGACAGCCTTGCGAAAGAGGCGCCCACGCTGATTCCTGCCGCGGTCGAGGCGGTCCTGCAATTCGTTGAAGGACTCCTCAGCACGGAAAATATCAGCGCCCTCATTGACGCCGCGCTCGCGCTGCTGACCGGCCTTGTCGAAGGCCTGATTGCCGCGGTGCCGGTTATCATTGAGGCGGCCCCCGTCATTATTGAGAATCTCGTCACCGCGATTCTTGATAACCTGCCGCAGATCATCGAGTGCGCGATCACGCTCTTAAACGCCCTCACGCAGGGCTTGCTCGACAATCTGCCGCTCCTGGTCGACGCTGCGATTGAGCTGACCCTTGCGATCGCCGAAGGCCTAATCGAGGCACTGCCCGACTTGATCGATGCTGCGCTTGATCTCGTGGACGCTCTGGTCGACACGATTTTTGAGACCGACTGGCTTGCACTCGGCGCGCAGATTCTCGAGTCGCTCGTCAAGGGTATTCTCTCCCTGATTGGCTCGCTCTTCGAGGCCGCGGGCAAGATCGTCTCGACGATTTGGGACAAGATCACAAACACAGAGTGGTTCCAGAAGGGCGCTGAAGTCCTTACAAAAATCATCGAGGGCATTAAGAGCATTTTTACAACGCTCGGCCAAACGGCAAGTGATCTCGTCAAGAAGATCACCGACAAGATCACAAATACCGAGTGGTTTAAGAAGGGCTCGGAAATTCTCACAAAGATCATTGAGGGCATTAAGAGCCTGTTTTCCAACTTAGGGCAGGCCGCAAGCGATCTCGTCAGCCAGGTTTGGGACACGATCACAAATACCAACTGGCTTGACCTCGGCCGCAATATCATCGAGGGTATCGCTAATGGCGTCTCGAACGCAGTCGGTACGCTCGTCCAGGCTGCAAAGAACGTCGCAAACAGCGCGCTCAACGCGATCAAGTCTGCGCTCGGCATCTCGTCGCCGTCTAAGGTGTTCGCCAAGGAAGTCGGTCGCTGGATTCCTCCTGGAATCGGCAAGGGTGTCAATCAGGCCATGCCTGAGCTGACCGACGATATGCGCGCGCAGCTTCAAGACCTGATCGATGACGCGAATGTCTCCGTCGCGACCGAAGTCGGCGGACTCAGCAGTAAGCTCGCGCTCACAGCAAACTCCGGTTCTGGCGGCGGTAACCACTCGCAGACCATTACCAACGACAACGGAATCATTGTCTATGTGACCTATAACGGCGACGGCTCCGAAGCGGACGCGCGCCGCGTAGGTAAGCAAATCGGCGCTGAAACAGCGCGCGAAATCCGAAGAAGGGGGCTTGCACCGACATGACCGGCGATAGCTTTAGCTTCGGCAGGTATAACAGTGTAGACGACTGGGGCCTGATGGTGATTGCTTATGACTACTTGCTTCCTCCAAAGCGAGCTCGTAAGATTACCATTCCTGGCCGCTCCGGTTCTTATGACTTCGGCGCGAAAAACTGGGAAGAGCGTACCTTGCGCATGACCTGCACGCTGACGCGCCAAGTCACAAAGGCTGAGTTTCGCGAGATCATCTACGCCCTCAGCAAGAAGGCTCGGCTTCGTCTCTGGAACGAGCCTGACAAGTATTATATCGCCGAGCTCTATGACCCCGCAGAGGTCCAGGACTACTACCTCGAGACGGGGCGCGAATTCGAGCTTAACTTCATCGCCGAGCCGTTCGCGTACGGCCCGACGATCACCACGCCGCTTGAGAACGGGCGCAACAAGATCGCGTATCAGGGCACTGCGGAAACGCCGTGCATGATCGTCCTGCGCAACGTCTCCTCGAGCAACGTCCAAAACATCACGATCACTGCAACGAAAAGGAGTGACTAAGCTATGTATGCTTGCGACTACCTTGAGACCGGTTTTCTGAATGTCCTGCGCGGCGTCACCTTCGCCGCTCCGACAAAAGTCTACCTGGCCTTGTTCCTCAATGACCCTGGCGATTCTGGCGCGGCCGGCACCGAAATTAGCTACGCGGGCTATGCTCGCATGGAGATCGCCTTCTCCGAGCCCGCAGCCTCGAACGGCGGTATCGGTATTCAGAATCTTTCCGACATTACCTTCGCGGCGCCGGCTGACCCTGCAGGCACCGTGACGCACATTGCGATCATGGACTCCCTTGTCGGCGGCAATATGCTCGCCCGCAGCGAGCTGACTGAAAGCCTGGTTATCGGCGCGAATGAGCCGCCTGTCTTCCTGGCCGGCGACGTGCTCTTCTACCTGACAGGCAATATGTCGAACGCCTTCAAGACAAAGCTCCTGAATCTCTTCCGCGGCACGTCTATCCTCGGTATCTCTCCACATTTCTCCCTTTGGAACGGCTCTCCTGAAGAGACCGGTTCCGAGCTCGCCGGCGATAACTACGCCCGCGCTGCGCTGACGTTCTCCGCGCCAAGCGAGCAAGCGAGCGGCCAGATGCTCGCGCAGAACTCTCTCGCCGTGTCCTTCAACCGTCCATCGACTCCGTGGGGCGTCTGGACTTATTCGGCGATCTACTCTGCCGCAACGGGCGGCGAGCCTGTGTACTTGCAGGAGCTTACGGAGGCGATCACGATCAAGAAAGGCTATATGCCGACGATCGACGTCGGCGCGTTGAAGGTGGGATTGAACTAATATGTTTAGCTTTGACCGCTTCAATTTATCCAGGTTTTCTCTGGGAAGTCAGGACAACACAATTCATATTGAGCTGCTTCTCACTGAAAGCCTGGAATCTGTTGCCGGCGTAGCTATTCCGGTCGAGACGACCGCCTTCTTCAATGACATTCTCCGTGGTACTGCGCGCGGCGCGATCGGCATTGCTTCGGCCTTCGAGTCGTATGCGGCAATGAACAGCGCCGCGCTTATGCAGGCGAATATCATCGTGCAGGGCTTGCTCAAAGATACCTTGCAGGCCGTATCCGACGGCGCACAGAACTCCATGATTATCGGCGTGCTCACCGATAATCTTGGCGCAAGCTCGTACGCGAGTGCCGATATTCTCTGGCATGAGGCCTACGCCGACGCGCTTACTTCGCTTGCGAGCGTAGTCAAGGATATTCTGATCGACCCATTGCTCTATGAAGTGCTCGGTTCGGTCTCTGGCGCAGGTACGCAGTCTACGGAACAGGTCTCCGTCACTGTCACGATTCCGCCTGGCGGCGAATTGCGTATTGACAGCGACACCTTCCGAGTCCTGCTGAATGGCGAGAACGTTCTCGATAAGCAGTCTGGTGACTGGCTTATGATCTCGCGCGATCTTCTCTACCTTGATATTGAGAGCGCGGTCGGCAATGGCTTATCTGGCAATCTGATTTATACAGAGAGGTACTTGTGATATGCTTGAGATTTTTGATAAAAGCCGCAAGCGTATCGCGATCGCCGAGAACGCGAGCGGCGTAGAGGAAGAACGCAAAATCAATAGTCTTTGGTACCTCACTTTTTCGCTTCCGTACAATGACGCGAAGAATGAGTATTGCCAGCCCTTCAACTATATCCGCTACAATGGCGGCGAGCTCTATCGCATTATGCCGGTTGACGCGGAGATCACCGAGACCGGTCTTTTGACCTATCAATGCGAGCACGTTCTCGCGACCTTGATCGACAACGTGCTCTTCGGGTATCACGTCGTAGGCAACCGCGGGACCTATACGGCTGACTGTATTCGCTATGTACTGAATCGGCAGCGTGTGCAAAACTGGGTCCTCTATGAGTGTGACTTCGCTCGGCAATTTGAATATGGCTGGACGCAGGAGACCTTGCTCTCGGCCCTGTTCTCGATCGCGACGCCGCTCTCCGACTACATGTGGGTAACCGACACAAGCGTCTACCCGTGGCGGCTCTCCCTCAAGTCGATCGGTCTCGGGCAAAAGCCGCAGCTCTACGTGCGCTCAGGCTGGAACATGCTCTCGTATGGCTCGGGCAGCGACCCGCAGCAGATTTGTACCAGGCTCTACCCCCTGGGCTACGGCGAAGGCGTCAACCAGCTCACGATCAAGAGCGTCAATAACGGCTGCGAGTACATTCAGAGCCCGCAGGAGTATATCGACAAGTATGGTCTCATTGAGCGAATCTGGATTGACCGCCGGTATGAGGACCCAGCAAGCCTTCTCTCTGCAGCGCAAGTCATGCTGAATGAATTGCAGGACCCTTTGCAGCAATTCGAGATCAGCTTCGCCGAGCTCGACGAGTCCGACTACAATGTCGCGCAAATCGGTAAGCGCGTTCGTATTTTGCAGACCGAGCTCGGTACGCAGGTCGACACCTACGTTACCGAGCTCACCTATAAATATGACGACGTGCCGAGCAGCAAGATCATTGTCGCGAACAAGAGTACCGATATTGCATCCAGCGTCGCAGATATGGCCGACCGGCAGCGAATCGAGCAGGCGTACGCCCAGGGCGCAACGCAGCTTTACTCGCAGTCGCTCCAAGCCAACTGCGACTCGCAGAACGGCGCGGTCATGGACTTCTACCTTCCCGAGGATATGCGAATCGTCAATAAGATCGTCGCGAAGGTCCGCGTCGGCAGCTTCCGCGCCTACTCCAAGGCGACGAAGGCAGCCGAGTCTAAGGTTGTCTCCTCGACGACTGCTTCGCAAAAGACCTATTCAAGCACCTCGGGCGGCGGCTCTACCTCGACCACCTCTTCGGGTGGCGGCCAGACGTCTGGCGCAACGACGCTCGAGTCCTCAAACGTCTTGCCGAGCCAAACAAGTGGGCAGGCCGTGCATAATCATGGTCTTTCTCGCGGCGCGCGGCTCGCGACGACCAGTGACGGCAAAACCATTGATGGCTATGAGACCTTTGTATGGTCTGGTGCGCATGTCCATCCCGCGCATACGCATGAGATCAACGATCACTCGCACAGCGTTCGCATTCCAAGTCATTCTCACAACGTCACGATTCCTGGGCATAGCCATAATATCACGATTCCCGCGCATGAGCACGACATCACACCTGGCATCTACTTCTATGGCAGCCCGAAACAGTTCGACCTCTACGTTAACGGCAAGAAAAAGACGACGATCGTCTCGACTGACACCGAACTCGACCTGACGCAATATCTCGTGGACACCAGCTCCAAGCTGATTCCGCGTGGTTCCTGGCTCTCGATCGAGGTTCGGCCGAATGATCTTGCCTACGTCAGTATTGACATGTTCGTCCAGGGCTTCGTGCAGTCCAGGGGCGACGCAACAGTTTAACTCTCAGGAGGTAAAACACTTTGGAGACTATGTATAAGGGCATTCCCTTCTCTCCGCAGGTCGCTCTCGCCGACGGTATCGGTGCAGGCGACACCATGATTCCCGTTACCGATATTTCCGCCTTCCCCGACGCCCCGAACCTCGCAACGATCGGCACGGACGAAGACGGCGAAACGATTCTCTACACCGCGAAGACGACGGACTCTCTTTCCGGTTGTACGCGCGGCGTAGAGGGTACGGCGAAAGCTTGGCCTTCCGGTACCACGATCGCCCGCAACTTCACCAACAAGGACTTTGACGCCCTGCAGAAGAATATCCAGGAGGTGAAAAAGCAGGCCGATCAGGGCGTCAGCGACGCAACCGCTGCGAAGAGCGCGGCTGCTACTGCGCAGAGTACCGCCAACGCAGCCGGTACCGCTGCTTCGGACGCGCAAAATACCGCCAACGCCGCGGGTACGGCCGCAAGCAATGCCCAGACTGCTGCAGATAACGCGCAGACCGCAGCGGACAACGCCCAGAGCGCCGCTGATGACGCCCAGAGTGCTATTGACGAGCACGCTGCGAACAAGCAGAATCCGCATGGCGTGACTGCGGCTCAGGTAGGCGCTGCAGCTACGTCCCACAAGCACGGCAACCTGACGAGTGACGGCAAGCTCGGCTCAGCCGCGAATCTCCCTGTCTTCACCGGCACGGGCGGTCTCGCGCAGGCTGAGGCCGTACTCTCGGCGGCTGCAAAGCTGGGGCGCGGCTACGGCGCTTGCTCGACCGCCGCCGCGACGAAGGCGAAGGCCGTAACGCTCTCGGGCTTTGCGCTCATTACCGGCGCGATCGTAGGCGTGAAGTTCTCCTACGATAATACCGCGGCTGCGCCCACGCTGAACGTCAACAGCACTGGCGCAAAGTCGATCTACTACAAGGGCGAGGCCGTCGCGGCTGGACTTCTCAAGGCCAGCTACGTCTATCTTTTCCAGTACAACGGCGCGCAATATGAGCTCCTGAATCCGGTCGCGCAGAGTGGCGGCGGCTTCTATCCCGCGATCGTCGTAACTGCCCCCACGGGCTCCACGGTGACCGCCACAGACGGCGAGACCTCTCTCGTGGGAACAGAGGTAAGCGGAAAATGGACCTTCCAGATTCCGTCCTATGGCGTGTGGAATATCACCGCCACGCTGAACGGTCAGACAGCTACCACGAGTGTCTCTGTCACGGAGGTCAAGCAGTACGCTGTCACGCTGACCTACTTCGCCGCAACGATCGCGGTCACGTACCCCTCGGGCTCGACTTGTACTTGCTCGAATGGCACGACCACACTCACCGCGCCGAACACGACCGGCAGCTACACATTTACCGTCCCGAGCGCCGGCACCTGGACTGTCAAGAGCACGAACGGCACGGACACCGCGCAGCAGGCAGTTTCGATCACAGCTAACGGCCAAAGCACAAGCGTGACTCTCTCCTATAAGCCGACCGCAAGCACGAGCCCGAAGTCCGGCGTGAACTATACGTCCGGTATCTCCAACCTGACAGCCGAGAAAATGAGTCTCTACGGCGAGGCAATTTCTCGGAACAGCGCGATCTCGGGCACGACGAGCGTGGTCTATATCGATGACGGCGCGAACCACTACAAAATCAGCGTTGGCGACTCAATCAATATTGCGATCAATGGCACGGCGTACGCCTTTAAGGTTATGGGCTTCAACCATGATACGTTGACAAGCTCCACTGCGTACGGCTCTGCGACCGCGACCGGTAAAGCCGGCATGACCTTGCAGATGGCTGACTGCTTGGCAGGTAAGGCGCAAATGAATAGCTCTAACACGAATAGCGGCGGTTGGGAAAACTGCGCCATGCGTAAGAGCAACATGGCGACCTATCTCAGTCAGCTCACGAGTGCCTGGCAAAACGCCATTAAGCAGGTCAATAAGCTCTCCTCGACCGGCAACCAGAGTACAACGATCAAGACGACCGCCGATAAGCTCTTCCTCCTGTCTGAGGTTGAGATTTTCGGCTCTACCTCTTACTCTGTTTCCGGTGAGGGCACGCAATATGCGTACTACAAAGCCGGCAACAGCAAGGTTAAGAATGTAAGCGGGTCTGCTTGCAGCTGGTGGGAGCGTTCTCCTTATGCGAGCAACGCTGCCATCTTCTGTATTGTCTACAGCAACGGCGACGCCAGCAACGCCAACGCCAGCAACTCGTTTGGCGTGGCCTTCGGCTTCTGTGTTTAATCTGTAATCTACAAATATCTGCGGCCCGTAAGGGCCGCGGAAAGGAAAATGCTTATGTCAGTCTACAAGTCCAAACGCGGCGCCAGCTCTGCGCAGTTCGTTGAGACCGCGAGAAAGCTGCAGGTCCATACCCTTGAGCAGTGCCTCAAGGTGCCTAAAAGGTATACCTTCTATTTGACGCAGAAGATCATGGACCATGCGAGCGCCGTCTACGACGAGGTTACGATGGCAAATAGCATTTTCCCGATCAATCAGCATGAGGCTCAACTCCGACGAGATCACCTGATCGCGGCTAACGCGAAATTGCAGGCGCTCGATCGGCAGTTGGGCCTTCTTGCGGCCGTCCTTTGGAAGAATCCCGAAAACTTCAAAGGCTTTGATAACGCCTTCACTGTTTGGGGAGAGCTTATCATCGAGGAGGCCAAACTCATTTCCGGTATCAGGCGCTCAGATCGCGCCCGATATAAAAATCTTCCCGAATAACTGGGTCAAGTCCTGCATTGTTGCCCTGTCTGCTAACAACTGGTGGGAGCGTTCTCCTAATGCGAGCAACACTACCAACTTCTGTAATGTCAACAGCAACGGCAACGCCAACAACAACAACGCCAGCAACTCGAATGGCGTGGCCTTCGGATTCCGTTTATTTCCTGGTGAGACCGAGTAGCTCTCTTTAGAGTGAAAGCAGGACCGATACGGAAGGAGGACTTGCAGCCCTGGCCGTCGGGCCAAAAACACTCCGTCGATGCGGCCGTCTGGACGCTGCTTGCATGGCTCGGAAGCGCGCGGGTACCGAGTTTCATGGACGGCGCCGCTACGCAGTTATAACACGCGCTCTATAAATACCACTGTACGAAGGAGACAATCTAATCTATGACAAGCGAAGAGCGGCACGAGCTTAGGTATCAACGCCGCTGTCAGAGGAGGCAAGCCAAAAGGCTCGCCCGCAGCATTGCTTGCGGCAGCTTTGAGGAGGCCTTTTCTTTTAGCAATCTATTTCAAGCAGGGCAAACCTGCTGCAAAAATGTCAACTGGAAATGCTCGACGCAGCGCTACCGAATGAACATCATCTCGAACACCGCAAAGACCCATGCGCAGTTGATGGCTGGAACATATAAGAGCCGAGGCTTCTACGAGTTTGACATTTACGATCGCGGAAAATGGCGTCATATTCGCAGCGTCCATATCACAGAGCGCGCCGTTCAGAGAAATCTCTGCGACCAGGTTATCACAAAGGTTTTTCAACCTGCGTTTATTTATGACAATGCCGCAAGCATCAAGGGCAAGGGCATTGACTTCGCAATGGACCGTCTCAACTGCCACTTGCAGCGGCATTTCCGCAAGCACGGTCTTAAAGGCGGTATTCTCGTCTTCGACTTCAAGGACTACTTCGGCTCGGCGCAGCACTGGACCGTCAAGAACGAGCTCGCTCGTCGTGTTCACGACCCGAAGACCAGAAAGCTCGCGAATGACTTCCTCGAGAACTTCGGCCCGGTCGGGTACGGTCTCGGCAGTCAAATCTCGCAAAATGCGGCCCTCATGCTTCCGAACAAGCTCGACCACATTATCAAAGAAGAGCTTCGAATCAAGGGCTACGGCCGCTATATGGACGACGGCTATTTGATTCACGAGGATATTCACTATTTGGAGTATTGCCTCGAGAGAATCAAAGAGGCCTGCGCCGAGCTGGGTATCACGCTCAACCTGCGCAAGACCAAAATCCGCCCGATCACACGCGGCATTGTATTCCTCAAAACGAAGTTCGTGCTCACGGAGACCGGGCGGGTTCTTCGTAAAATGAGCCGCGCGTCCATGCGCGCCATGAAGCGAAAGCTCTTTAAGTTCCATAAGTGGTATGAGGCTGGCGAGTTCCAGCTTGAGGATATTCGCACGGCTTATGACAGCTTTAAGGGACACATGCGGCGCGGCGACAGCTTTAAGGCTGTTGCTCGTATTGATCTATTTTTCAAGCATCTCTTTGGATTCCACCCAAACGATAAAACGAAATGGAGGGCACCGAATGTATCGAATCGTAAAAGACGGGACTGTTCTGGGGCTTACCGAGCAACCGAACTTTGTTGAGCCGCTTGATAACGGCTCCTGGGGACTCTGTGACGAGCCCAGGGCGCACGGTATCGCCTGGGAAGGTAAAGTGTACGGCCTTGCAGGGAAGTCCGCCATGGACGGCCTGGAGCTCGTTACGCTTGCCTTCGTGGACGCGGGCACGCTCACGACCGAGGCCGTGGCCGTGCAGTCGATTCTCTTCGTAAACGCTGCGGAAAGCGGCGCGGTCGATGACACGACCGCCAACGAGCACGTTGACCTGTTTGCTGCCTGGGCCTACCCGATCGCCTATAAGACTGGCAATATCCGCAAATACGGCGGCCAACTTTACCGTTGCCTGCAAGATCATACCTCGCAGGCGGACTGGACTCCTGATGTCACCTCCAGCTTATGGAAAGCTACCGCCGACCCTGCCGAAGAGTGGCCGGTTTGGTCTCAGCCCCAGGGTGCACATGACGCCTACGCCAAGGGCGCAAAGGTCTTGCACTCCGGTAAGCGCTGGACCTCCGACGTCGATAACAACGTTTGGGAGCCTGGCGTTTATGGCTGGACGGAGGTAACTGAATGACGCTATATCAGGTCCTCAGCCTTCTCGGCGCCGGCAGTCTGCTTGTCGGCGTTTTTCGTTTGCTGTTCGCCCAGATCAAGGGCGTTCGGCTCGGCGTGCAGGCGCTCCTCAGGGCGCAGATGATCGCCGACTATAACAAGTGGAGCGAACGGGGGTACGCCCCGATCTATGCTCGCGAAAATTTCATCAACTGCTGGACGCAGTATCACAGCCTGGGCGTCAACGGCGTCATGGACGACCTGAAAGCGAAATTCCTGGCGCTGCCAACCGACCACCTGCAGGCTGAGAAAGGAGATTTGGAATGAACGAAAAGATCATCAAGAGACTCGGCAATCTGCTGAGCGTCAAGTCGATCGTCACCCTGGTTCTGACTGGCGTGTTCGCTTATATGGCGATTGTCGGCAAGATCAGCCAGGATTTTATGACGATCTACGCCGTCATTATCGCCTTCTACTTCGGCACCCAGTCCCAGAAGACCCAAGACGCGATTGACGGTATCGGCAAGGAGGTCTAAAGCTATGACACCTGTTCAGCGTGTACTCGCTACCGCCCGTTCAGAGAACGGGTACCTCGAGAAGGCGACAAATGCCCAGCTCGAGGACAAGACCGCGAACGCCGGTTACAATAACTGGAACAAGTTCGCGGCCTTCCTGGACGATCTCGAGGTCGTCTACAACGGCAGGAAGAACGGCTACGCATGGTGCGACTGCTTCGTAGACTACTGCTTTATTTACACCTTCGGCCTTGAGCTCGGAATGGCTATGACCTTCCAGCCGAAGAAGGGCGCGGGCGCGGGGTGTACTTACAGCATGGGCTACTACAAGAAGGCCGGCCGCTTCTTCAAAGACCCGCAGCCTGGCGACCAGATTTTCTTCACGAACGACGGCGGCGCGAGCTCGTACCACACCGGTCTCGTGGAAAAGGTCGAAGGCGGCAGGGTCTACACGATCGAGGGCAACACCTCAAGCGCGCCTGGCGTCGTCCCGAACGGCGGCGCGGTGCGTGACAAGAGTTATTCGCTCGGCTATAACCAGATCGCGGGCTACGGCCGGCCTGACTGGAGCCTTGCGGGAGAGGAGACTGAGGAAATGACGCAAGATCAATTCAACGATATGTTCAAGGTCGCAATGGCGGCTTACCGCGCGGAGCTGCAGGACAACGACTGCGGCAGTTACAGCGCCGAAGGCCGTCAATTTATGATCGACAAGGGCCTCATGGTTGGCGGTAACCCGCTGCCGAACGGCGAACCGAATTACATGTGGCAGGACTTCCTGACCCGCGAGCAGTTCGCGACCGTGCTCTTCCGGTACGCGAAGGCCCTGGGCATTGCCTGATGGGGCGCCATGAGAAAAAGCCCTCAAAGAAGAAGGTCAAGATCGAATGGAGCAAGCTCGTATGCCTGTTGACGATTCTCGCCGGTCTCTTGATCGTGCAGGAGTGCCTCTTCCTTATGTACCTCTGCGTCAAGGGGGGCTACACCGCCACGGCCGCCTGGCTTACCGCTGCGACCGGCGTAGGCGAGGCGGTTATCATTGCGGGCGCAAACGGGTATCTCGGGCTTGCCAAGTCCGATCACAAACGCGGCGGTATTACGTTCGAGGCCGCCAAAGCAAAAGACTTTACCGAGGACGAGGATAAAAACAGCCCTCCGATCTAACTGAAAAGCCCTCCTGCGGATTCGTCCGCAGGAGGGCTCTTTTTCTTTTTATATCTTGCGGCCGTTATACGCCAACTTTTCGACGAGCTCGCCGGTAGGCGTGTAGGCCTCACAAGCAATCCAGTCTGACGCGGTGAGATCATTATTCAGCGCAAAGGCTCGAGCTGCCTGAGCTGGTTCTGCGACCTCGTGCAAGCGCTCTTCGCAGACTCGGCCCGCGTCCATATACCGGACGAGAAGATCATATTTCATCGTTGCCGGTCTCCTTCGCTACCAGGTCCAGGATAAACCGGTTGACGCTCTTGCCGACGCTCGCCGCAGCTTTTTGAATATAGTCCTTCTGGCCTTTCTTCACCTTCAGCTCAATGCGCTCGTAGGTTTTGCGGTTATAGCGTTCCGTCGCTTCTCGCTGAGCGTCCGAGTAGGCCATGCGTCCACCGTCCTTTCCTTTTTACTATTATTAGTATAAAGGAATGGGCGGATTCTTCGTATAATGTCGACCGTATAAAAATGGAGAGCCCCTTCTCTCACAATATCAATTTTACCGCGTTTAGTAAGCGTTGTAAATCGGCAGAACCTAACAGGTTTTTACTGAAAACGCTGAGCAGTTCGTCGGCATACGAAATCTACTAAACACGGTAAAATTATAAATGTCAAGAGGAAAGGAGCTTGACAAAAAGAAAGAGCCTGCAGCTCCAACCTGCAAGCTCTAAGAAGGGAGGTGCGTGAAATGCCTGATGGCTACACCCCTTACGGTTACCTCGGCAAGGTCGATGACCGGCTGATCGAGGTTGTCTCCGAAGAAGAGCTTTATGAGCTTCTCGAAGATGAATAACCGCTAATCACCCCATGAGCCTGGCCGGTCGCAAGACCGGCTGGGCTCCAAGGTGCCTTTCATTATATATCGTTCCACTTGATTTGTAAATGCTTAATTTTTGAAGGAGGTACACCCCTATGACGTTCTGGCATGTTGTCACCAAGTTTTTTTGACTCTGGCAAGGTAAAAGTCAATCTCGCGCCGATCGAGGCCGATTGCAAGCCTGAGAATCACATGAGCGAAAATAAGACTTGCGACGAGTACCACAACTACTTCGATACTTACGAAGAGGCGGTTGCGTATGCGGCAGACGCCCGCAAGGCCTGATCGGCGAGACCTGTCAGAAGTGCTTAGCGAAATCAGTAAAACCTCGAGCAGTTCGTCGGCATACGAAACTTACTAAACACGGTAAAATTAAAAATGTCAAGAGGATAAAACAGAATGCGGACAGCGCCGCCCAGCTCACGAGCTTCAAGCGGTAAGCGCGCTGCGAAAGGTAACCTCTTGACAGAAAGGAAAATGCTTATGGACAGGCAACGCGCATGTTACAGCTATTCAGCGCTTACTCATTGCGCTGACGCCGTGAAGGCTACCAACTGGACCGTACGACGCTCGGCAGAGCATTTTAGTAAATGCTTTGAAGTCAAAAAGCTCTTTGATCTTTGCTATGACGAAACACATTGTATGCTTTTCGACGCAGATTTTTCCCCGTGGGCCGACTACTTAAAGGCGGTTAATCGAAAGGACACAAAACGCGCCCTTGATAAAGAGCTGCATAACTGCCACAGATTCCTCGCGAATGAACTTAATGCGATAGCTGCGCTCATGCGCGCTGGGGAGGTTGATTCTATTGACTAAGGTTTACGTTGTTCAGGTCATGCCTGAGGCAAGTCTCGGGCGTGTCAGTCAAGAGGGCTATACCTCTTTGGAAAAGGCTCAGGCCTTCATCGAGAGCCGTTCGGACAAGCCTGCGCAGGTCTCGCCCTGGCTGTATCGCAGCACGGACGGCAACGACACCGACTACTTGATCTATGAGGTTCGCGTAGTCTAAGCAAAAAGCAAGCGTTTCTGCAAGTAAGCTAACAGATAAGCTAACTCACTTGCAGAAACGCAGTCTTTTCGCAAGTGACTTTAGTTATTTACATCAAGAAAGTGAGATTTGTTATGACTCCATTCACGATCTTCCGGAACGTCAAAACGGGCGAGTACGCCGCAGTTTATGACTTTGCTCTCCCTACCATGACCGGCATCGGCCACAAAGAAGAGTGGCATCCCGTTTATCACGGGCAGGCGAGCGGCCTACTCGATAAGGCCAGGCAGCGCGAGGCATTTGTCAAGGCCCAGGAGCTCCGCGGCTAATACCTGTCGAAAGCGCTTAATAATTTCAGTAAAACCCCGAGCGCTTTGTCAGCATACGAAACTTACTAAACACGATAAAATCATAATTGTTCCAAGGAACACAACAAAATCAAACTTTTCAGGAGGATATAAAAATGAAGGACATGACTACCGTGCTGAACAAGAAGATCGTCAACAAGGAGACCAACGAGGTCCGTCTGGTCGTCAAGATCGATGAAGAGAACCGCAAAATTTTCTCCGTTCCCGCGAGCGAGCCCACCGCTGAGCCTACCGGCATGGCCGCGGCTTCCTATGATCGCCGCTGGCGCCTTTGCGAAGAGCCTGCCGCCGAAGAGCAGGTCACCGAGACCGGCGCTGAGCCCCAAACCGAAGAGCCGAAGACCGAGGCCCCTGCCACGGAGGACAAGCCCGAGCCGATGAAGATGAGCGAGACGATTACCGCCCTCGAGACGATCTTCGACAAGCTCAACGCGATCTATTTCGAGAGCAAGCTGCACCGTCCGGTCATCACCGTTCAGACTACGCCGAAAGCATACGGCCATTGCTCCACCAAGAAGATCTGGAAGTCCGAGAACGAGGGCATGTATGAGATCAATCTCGGCGCCGAGTTCATCAACCGCCCGAAGGAATCCACCTGCGCGACCCTGCTGCATGAGATGGTTCACCTCTTCTGCACCGAAAACGAAATTGCTGACACTTGCCAGAATGGTCGCTACCACAACAAGACCTTCAAGGCTGAGTGTGAGAGCCGCGACCTGATCGTCGAGTACGACCGCGCCAACGGTTACGCGCATACCTCTCCGACCGACGCCTTTAAGGCTAAGCTCGCTGAGGCTGGCATTGACCTGAGCGTCCGCTTCGCTCGTGTCATGCCGAAGGCTAAGGCCAAGGCCGAGCGCGAGAAGGCTCACCGTTACGTCTGCCCTGTCTGCGGTCAGGAGGTTCGTACCACTTCCGAGCTCAGCCTGATTTGCGGACATTGCAACGTCAATATGGACCGCCTGGACTAACCCAGGCGAGTCCAAAATCCGGGAGTATAAAACCCAGGGCCCTGGGCGTAGAACGCGATACGGCTCGCCCAGGAGCTCCGTAGGATAGTTTAAGGAGGAATGGTCGCGTATTATGACAATCGGAGATCGTGTGCGGGTTTTACCGCGTGCCAGCTATAATGCGCGTTTTACTGGCTGCGTTGGCGTGGTGGTTTATAACACAGGACTTTGCGCTGATAGAGTGGGAGTAAAACTCGATGGCACAAATAACCCGTGCAGCAAGTACAATGCCTTTTGGTTTGCACTCGATGAGATAGCTATTATTGAAAGTGAGGATAATTTTATGCTTAACGATTATATTACGGCGAATGTGCAGTTTCTGGACGGCACGAATCACAACATGCAGTATTCCTATGCGCTCTATGACCCGACAATTTGCGTTAGCGATATTGTCGTGGTAAAAACCGGGCACCACGGTTTTGCTTTGGCAAAGGTCATTGAGATCGCGCCTGAGTCTGCGACGGCTGTTCAGTTCGGACGCGAGATCGTGTCTAAAGTCGATTTTTCGGCGTATACCGCAAGGCAAGAGAAAGCTAAGCAGCTCAAAGAACTTAAGCAGAAAATGGACGCGAAGGTCAAGGTACTGCAGTCTACCGCTCTTTATGAGCTTTTGGCTGAGAAAGACCCTGAGCTTGCCTCGATGCTTACCGCGTACAAAGAACTTACCAAAAAGGAGGATATGAATCATGTATAAGTATTGCCCGCATTGCGGAAAGCCCTTCCTGGAGCCCGACAAGCCTCGCACGGTCGGTCTGGTCTCGCAGGTCAAGGAGTTTATCACCTGGGCGCAGATCAAGGAGTGGTCCGACCTGCGCGAGGCGTCTAAGCACTTCGAGATCGGCGACGAGATTCACGACGAGCTCAAGAACGGCGAGCCGATCACCCTGGTCGTTGTTGAGAAGGACAAGCCCTTTGACGGTGACGTCATGTTCATGCTCAAAGACTGCTTGCGCGATACCTACCCCATGAATGACGACTACACGAACGCAGGCGGCTGGAAAGCAAGCAAGCTCCGCAAGGTCCTCAATACCGAGATTCTGGCTTTGCTGCCCGATGACATGCGGGCCGCGATCAAGCCGAGAGTGATCGACGGCGAGAGCGATCTCCTCTGGCTCGCTTCTGAGATGGAGGTCTTCGGCCCACATGACTGGACTGAGAATGACCCTGACCGCGGCGAGCAGATGGCGTACTACAAGCGCCGCGGGAATCGTATCAAGGCTCTCGGCGATGAGGGCGAGGCTGCTTACGGCTGGTGGGAGCGTTCTCCTTATGCGAGCAACGCTACCAACTTCTGTTATGTCTACAGCAACGGCAACGCCAACTACGACAGCGCCAGCTACTCGTATGGCGTGGCCTTCGGCTTCTGTGTTTAATCTGCGGTCTAAGAATCCCCAGCCCGTCAGGGCTGGGGACAAGTAAGAAGGAGGATTCCGATGGGATTAAGAGAACTGCGCCAGACGAAAGGCTTGACCTTGAAGGGCCTGGCCGCGCTGAGCGGCGTTAACTATATGAAGATTCACCAGATCGAGACGGGCAAGATCAACCCTGAGAACATTGCGCTCAAGACCGCCGTGAAACTGGCGAAGGCGCTTGACTGCAAGCCTGAAGACATTCTCGCCAAGTAGAGGGACTGCTCATGGACGACGCCGAATATATCTACAAGCAAGACGTCAAAGAGAAAGCCATTACCGCGCGGAGCTCGCATAAGTATGGCAGCTCTCGCCGTCGTCGCTGCGGCCTTTCCAGCGACAATTTAACACGAAAGGAATGGGAACGTATGAACGGCCCAGTACATACTCTCAAGCCCGACGAGGCTCTTTCCTGGGACAGGTTCAGAGCTTTGCCGAGGAGCTTGCAGCAGGACTATATCAAGCATATCCTCTCGAAGTTTAAGGTCGGGCCCGCGGCGCTCGGTCGTATGTTCGGTGTCAGCGAGGCCTATTGCGGGGACTACCTCAAAAAGCAGCTCGGTATCACTTTCCAGGGACGCACGACCCGACAGGAGACCTTGCGCTTCCTCGACGCCTATCGCCCCGACCGAGGACCGGTTTGCGCCGACAAAAAAAACACCGAGCTCACGCGAGTCTCGCTGACCTTCTGCGGTGGCTTTTCGCCCGAGGCTATCGCCGCAAGGCTGCAAGGTCTTTTCCCCGCGAGTGCGGTGGTCTCGGTTACGGTCGATATTTCTGCTGCTGAGGCCTGACCTTTGCTGTATCGCCCTACAGCAAACAGCAGTCTTACAGCAGAGAGAATTATCTCTCTGCTGTAAGACGAAAGCCTTGCTATCACTGACTTTTTGAGACTTTACAGCAGTTACAGCAGTTTTCCTATATAAGAGATAGAAATTAAGAAGTAACTTATAGCTCAAACGCTTAATTTTAATATTCTATATGGAAAAACTGCTGTTTTGTTTATTTCGTTTATTTCGCTGTAGGAGGAGGTTGACATGGCGAAAAGTAAAAAGCGCGGGCCGGCTCAGAAGTCGAAAAGCTCTTACGCCCAGGAGCTTCAGATAAAGAAACAGCTCGGCGCGAATATCATAGCGGACTGGACCGCACAGCTCTGTCTCGATACGATGGCGATTGTTCTCAATGACCCCGAAGTCATGGGCCATAGCGCGCTCGGCTCGAAACGGCTCATGCGTGTCTGCGAGGCCTTCAACGAGTTATTCGATAAGACTCGGCTTGCCCTCTCTAAGAGCGATGAGGCTGAATACTGGCGCGTAAAGATCGACCAGGCGCAAGAGCGCATCTTCGGCCCCGACTATCTTCACTGGCAAGAGCGCTATTCCTACTGGGACGAGCGCGACACTTATTAAGGAGGAAAGAGCATGGCTCGATTGACAAAGAGGACGCGGCATGGCTGGGAACTCGCCGCGCCGTGTGCGCCTGGTGCGCCTTTGGCCGCGCTCGCACGGTATGAGAATATCGGCAGTGCGCACCAGTTTAGACACCTCAGCGAGCTCAACACGCCGAAGAGCCCTTACCCTGATGGCGATATAAGCATTTTGGAGTGCCCTTGCTGTGGGAGCGGTGAATGGCTCCATAACGCCGATGAGAGCAAGGCCAACTTCTGCGGGCAATGCGGACAGGCGATCGACTGGACCGAGCCCGAGATTCACTGCGGAGACTGTGAGCATCTGACCTTCTCCGACTGCTATGGCGAGTGCGGGAAAGGCTACAAGGGAATCGTTCAGCCTGGGGACTCTTGCGGGAAAGGTGAGCATAAGTAAAGAGACTTTGCCAGTCTCTTTCTTTTCGGCGGTTTTGCCTACTAATTTCAGTAAATCCTCGAGCACTTTGTCAGCATACGAAACTTACTAAATACGATAAAATCATAATTGTTGAGAGCAATAAACCACAACAATTACGGAGGTATTTATCATGCTGAAACTTAAGGACATTCTCGCTGCTGCAAACGCTAAGGTTGCCGAGTATATGGCTCAGGGCTATATGATCTCTTGGATGAACGCTTCTTTCGGTTACAAGTTCCGCGTGGACCTCGAGAAAAACGGCGATCGCGTCCGCGTCAAGGTCGACAGCTTCCACAACTGGGAACGCGCTGCAAGCATTGAGGGTCTGACCCTGCAGGTCATTCGTATCTCTTGCGCCGACGCCTTTGAAGATCGTGACGTTGAGCCCCTCTACTCCAAAAACTTCTATGACCTGTCTCGCTACGGTCGTGGTCAGGCCTTTACCGAATCCCTCGAAGAAAAGCAGGTCGCTTGCGATAAGGTCATCGCAAGATACCTTGCATCTGATCGCAATACCCGCACCGAGCTCCAGCCCTCTGCGACGCTTATTCGCTCGCTGAAACAGCGCAAGGGCTTCACCAACGCGACCCGCAATAATATCCGCGTCTATCGCAGCGTCGCAGGTTACACCATCGAAATGGCCGGTCGCAATGGCGCCAAGGCTAAGAGCGAGCTCATTCGCCTGCCTGGCACGAAATAAGCGCCTGTCAGAAGTGCTTAGCGAAATCAGTAAAACCTCGAGCAGTTCGTCGGCATACGAAACTTACTAAACACGGTAAAATCATAATTGTTGAGAGCAATAAACCACGACAATTATGGAGGTTGATACCATGGCAAGAGAGTACGTCGTCGAGAATAATGACTTTAGCGAGTTTGAGCACCTGACGCTGAACCGCGTTGACCGAAACGGAACCCACTACTATACCGACTGCAAGTGCCCGAAATGCGGCGGCACCGGTAACATTTACTACTACGCCCACGTTGATGGCGGCGTGTGTTTCCTTTGTGGCGGCTCTGGTGTTCACCCCACGCAAGTCATCGTTCGTCGTGCTGAGTATCAGCGCGAGCTCGATGCTAAGCGTCTTGAGCGCGCTCGCAAAGCAGCACCCGCCGTAAACGCGGCTTTTCTTGAGCGTGAGGGCTTCTCCAAAGACGGTAAGACCTATATCGTGCTCGGCGATACCTACGCAATCCGCGAAGACCTGAAAGCCGCCGGCGCAAAGTTCAGTTACAATCTCGGTTGGCACTTCCCCGAGCCGAATCCCAATTACGCAACCCGTGAGATCACCAAAGACACGATTGTCTTTCAGAATGACGAAGAGACCGTGACCGTACTTCGTGAATTGCCGAACGGCATGCTCGACTGGCCCTATGACGTTTACTATTTGCAAGAGTACGTCAAGCGCCTGCAAGAAGAGTACAAAGCGAGCCTCATGCCTGAGACTAAGTTCTTTGGTGAGCTCGGGCAAAAGGTTGAGCTTACTCTTGCACTTGATCGTCGCAGCTTCTTCGATACGCAATGGGGCTCCACTGCGATCTATGCCTTTACCGACGCCGAAGGCCATCACTTCATTTGGAAGACGGCTTCCTGGCCTGACGCTTTGGCGAAGGTTAACGAGGGCGATTCCATCGTTCTCAAGGGCACGATCAAGGAGCATAACGAGTATAAAGGCTGCAAGCAGACTGTGCTCACGCGCTGCAAGATCGTGGCGTAAGTCCAGGTCGTCCGTATCGCGTCCAAAATCTGGGAGTATAAACACCAGGACCCCAGACCTAAAACGCGATACGGGCCACCCAGGAGCCCCGTAGGATAGTTTAAGGAGGAATGACTTATAGACTGCTATATTGGAATCCTTCATCGGTCCGAGTATTCCTCTCTCGTGACCTTGGACGAGCTCAAGAATCACATTGAAGACCAGAAGGAATATAACCGCAGTTTGCGGGACGACCCCACGCTTTGTAGCTGCGAGAGCCTCTATGCGAAGGTTTTTACGCTTAAGCAGTACGCCGATCGGCGGCGCAGCACAGATTTGACTCGCTTTTCGTTCTGCCCCGATTGCGGAAAGAGAATCGACTGGAAGAGCATTGCCGAGGAGTCTCGACCACCCTAAACGAAAAGACCGCCCAGGTTAAGCCTGAACGGTCAAATCGAGGGCCAGCCAGAAACCATAACGCAAGACGATAATCTCGCATTCAGGTGTTCGACCAGCGATTAAAATGGTGGAGCTGAGGGGAATCGAACCCCTGTCCGAAAGCAACTTGACTGGACTTTCTCCGGGCACAGTTTGTTATTTACATTCCCTCGGCCGCGCGCGAACAAACACGCTCACGGCCTTGGTAGAGTCATTGTGCATGGGCGAGTCAACTCTTTCCCGCCGCACGGTCACCACTCAGATCACACCCTAGCCCGGCTCGTGGTCCTTCCGGGGAGGATGGGCGCCTAATTAGGCAGCCAGAGCAACTTTATTGTTGTCAGTTAATTTAAAAAAATTGCCCGTTTTATGGAGGCCAGGCGCCTCCGCCCGCTTATCCAGCCTCACTGCCCCCGTCGAAACCAGTGCAGCCCCATATGGCAGCGGAAAACCGCTGCAGATCGCTGGAAAACTCTAAATTAGACTCTCGTTGCTTTTATCATCCACTTCATGGGCAGGAGTTTTGCCGCGAAGCGATAGAATTTATTAAATGCCCTCGGCGTGTAGAACGTCCGGCCCTTTTTTGCTGCCCGGATCGTCCCGGCGACGACCTTTACCGGGTCACACCACGGGATATTGCCGAACAGGTCATGGTCGCCCGCAGCGTCGAAGAATTCAGTCTTCATCGGGCCGGGGCAGACAGCTGTGACGGAAATGCCCTTGGGGCGCAGCTCGTCGGCGATGCCGCCGGTAAAGGCGGAGACATACGCCTTGGAGGCGCTGTAGACCGTCATGCGGGGCGTGGGGCAGAAGGCCGCGATGGACGAGACGTTGATGATCTTCGCGCCGCGCGTCATAAACGGCACGACAGTCTGCGTGACCATGGTCAGCGCGCGGACATTGAGGTCGACCACGCGCATGACGTCTGCCGGCGACGCGCTTGAGCCGATATTGCCCGTCGTACCGCAGCCCGCGTTATTGACGAGCACGCGCACATCGGCCTTCTGCTCGGCCAGCTTTTCGCCGAGATAGCGGAAGCTTTTGGGGTCGAGCAGGTTCAGGCCCATGCAGACGAATTTCTTTTCCGGGAACTGCTGGGCCAGCTCTTCGAGCTTGCCCACGCGGCGGGCGATGAGCCAGAATTCCTCGATCTCCGGGAATTCCCGCACAAGCTGACGCGTGAACTCCGCGCCGAGTCCGGCGGACGCGCCGGTAATGACGGCTGCATTCATCCGCGTCCGTAGGGGTCGCGGAGTTTGTCGGGCTCGGGGTATTCCTCGCCCCTGGTGTCGACGCGGATAGAGGCGATCTTCTGCTCGGTGAGCGGGCGGTCGTTCCCGTCGGTCTTCACAGCGGCGATCTTGTCGACGACATCCATGCCCTCAAGCACCTTGCCGAACGCGGCATACTGGCCGTCCAGAAATTCGCCGTCCTCATGCATGATGAAGAACTGGCTGCCCGCGGAGTTGGCCGCCTGCGCGCGAGCCATAGACAGAACGCCGCGCTTGTGGCTGAGGTTGTTCTTCACGCCGTTCAGTTTGAACTCGCCCTTGATGCAGTAGCCGGGACCGCCGGTGCCGGTGCCCTTGGGGCAGCCGCCCTGGATCATGAAGCCGGAAATAACGCGGTGGAAGATCAGGCCGTCGTAAAAGCCCTTGTTGGCAAGGGAGATCATGTTGCGGACGCTCTGCGGCGCTTTGTCGGGGTAGAGCTCGCAGACGATCTTGCCGCCGTCTGCCATTGTGAGGGTCATAATGGGATTTTCCATGGGATTACCGTCCTTTCATTGCGCGGTCGATCTGGCGCTTGGCATCCTTCTTTGCGGCGTCGTCACGCTTGTCGTAGAGCTTTTTGCCCCTTGCAAGCGCAACCTCGACCTTGACGAGACTGCCGCGGAAATAAACGCTCAGCGGGATCAGCGCATATCCGTCCTGCTTCACCTTGCCGTACAGCCGCATGATCTCACGCTTGTGCATGAGCAGCCTGCGCGGGCGAAGCGGATCCTTGTTGAAGATATTGCCCTGCTCGTAGGGCGCGATGTGCATCTGCCGGATGAAAAGCTGCCCGTCCTTGATCTGGCACCAGGCTTCCTTCAGGCTGAGCGTGCCGAGGCGGATGGATTTGACCTCGGTCCCGGTGAGTTCGATGCCGGCCTCGAATTTTTCATCAATAAAATACTCATGGAACGCCTTCTGGTTCCGCGCGGCGATCTTCACGCCCTCCGCCATGGAACACACCTCCCTCCGGCAATCATACGATGTGTATTATATGTCAATTATATCAGCCATGTCAAGCGTTTTCCGGTACTGCGTGTACCGGACGACACGGTTCAGCAGATATTGTTGAAATGCGCGGCACTGCTGTGCAGTAAGGTCCCGGTTCGCCATGATGACAAGCGGGACGATAGGGCCGCCGCCCTGAAACGGGAGCTGCACGTGCCGGTACGGCTGTGCCCGCAGACCGTTCCGCTCGTAAAAGCGCTTGCGGCGGCAGGTAATCTCATCGTCCGGCGGTTCGATCTCCAGAATCAAAGGCTTGTCCTGCGTCAGCAGCTGCCGGAGAATCGTGCTGCCAGTCCCGTGGCCGCGCAGAGACGGCTGAACAGCAAAATGCTCAAGATAGCAGAAGTCCTCTGTCTCCCACAAAAACACATCCGCCAGCAGCTTTCCGTCCTCGACTGCGCCGAGCGGGAAAAAGTCCGCGTCCTGCAAGGCGCGCAGATGGTCTTCCCGCGTGCGCCGCTCGTTGGGCGGGAAGCTGGCTTCGTAAAGGGTAAACGACGCTTCAAACAGCGGATGGGAAGCGCCGATGCGTTCAAAAATCATGTCTGATAAAATTCTGCGACCAGCTGCCGGTCGTACAGCACGCGGGCGCGGAGCGCTTCGAGGCTCTCGAACCGCAGTTCGCCGCGCAGATGTTCTTCCAGCCAGACCGCAAGCTCCTTTCCATATAGATTGCCGGAGAAGCCGATCAGATTGGCCTCCAGCACCGGCGCAGACAGCGCGCCAAGCGTCGGATGGACGCCGATGTTGACGCAGGCGGGATAGCGCCTGCCGTCAAGCTCCGCCTCCGCGCGGTAGACGCCGAAGGCCGGGACGAGCACATCCGGGGAAAACGGCAGATTCGCCGTTGGGAAGCCAAGCCCGGCTCCTCTGCCCGCGCCCTTCTGCACGGTGCCGGTCACAAGCTGGCCGTGGCCGAGCAGACGCGCGGCAGTTTTGCAGTCGCCGGAACGCAGAAGCGCGCGGATGGCCGTTGAGCTGACGCACTGCCCGTCCAGCTGAATTTCCGGGATCACGTCGCAGCCGACGCCGAGCGCGCGGCATTTTTCGCGCAGCCGGTCGGGATTCCCCTGTCCCCGGTCGCCGAAATGGAAATCGTGCCCGCAGACCACATGGCGGGCGCGCAGCTGCCGGACGAGATAGTCCTCGATGAAGACCTCCCACGGCATATGCATCATCGCCTCGTCAAAGTGCGCGAAAATGACCTCTTCAATGCCGCAGAGCCTGCGCATGAGAAGCTCACGCTCGGCCATGGTATTGAGAAGCGGCACGGCCGTTCCAAACACGAGCGTATCCGGATGCGTATCAAAGCTCATGGCCGCCGGGGTAAGGCTAAGCTCCCGCGCACGCTCGCGCGTTTTATTCAGAAGCGCGGCATGGCCCAGGTGGATGCCGTCAAAAAAGCCGAGGGCCAGAACGCGGTCATGTTGCAAGTGTGTTCACCTCGAAAAAGCTCTTGATGGTGGTAAGCAGCCCGTTTTCCACGCGGCCAAGCAGCAGAAACTCGCCGTCCTCGGCGTAGACGCGATAGGTTCCGGGCCGGAACTGCCAGTCCCTGACCTGTGCGCCGTTTTTGAGCTTTGCAGCCTGTCCCAGTGTGACGATGAGCGGCGGATGTACCGAAAAAACCGCGTCGACGGGCATGAGAAGCTCCTGCGGATCGTGTTCTGCCGCAAAATCCAGCACCTGCTGCATCGTGACGGCCTGCGAAAACGTAAAGCTTCCGGCCCGTGTCCGGCGCAGGGACGACATACAGCCGCCGCAGCCAAGCGCGCTGCCCAGATCGTGGCAGAGTGTGCGCACATACGTTCCCTTGGAGCAGCGGACGCGAAGAACATACTCCGTCCCCTCCCCTTCCAGCAGCTCCAGCTCGTGGATGGTGATGCTGCGGGGCTTCCGCTCGACCTCTTTGCCCCTGCGGGCCAGCTCATAGAGCTTCTGGCCGCCGATTTTAATGGCGGAATACATGGGCGGGATCTGCTCGATCGGGCCGAGGAAGCGCTGGAGCGCGGCCTGCACATCCTCCCGCGTGACGGTCACGGGATGCGTTTCGAGGACAGTCCCGCTCGTGTCCTGCGTGTCGGTCACAGTGCCGAGGCGAAGGCCCGCGATGTATTCCTTTTCCGCTGATTCCAGAAATTCCGCCGCTCTTGTCGCGCGGCCGATAAAAATAGGCAGAACGCCGGTTGCCATCGGGTCGAGCGTGCCGCCGTGGCCGACGCGGCGTTCATGAAATACGCCGCGCAGCTTGGCCGCCACATCCTGACTCGTCCAACCGGCGCTCTTGTCGATCACAAGGATTCCGTTTGCCATAGGTTCTCCTCAAAGCTTCACGCCGCTGTCGCGCAGCGCCTGCAAAATGGCTGCTTTCGCGCCCTCGACGCCGCCGGGGACGCTGGCTCCCGCCGCAGCGGCATGGCCGCCGCCGCCGAGCAGACCGCAGATCTGCGCCGCGTCATACGGCGCTTCGGTGCGCAGGCTGATCTTGCCGAGGCCGTCCTCGACCTCGCGGATCATGACACCGATCCGCACGCCCTCAATGCTGCGGGCAAAGCCGGAGATCGAGTCCAGATCGTCCTCCGTGGCGGAGAATTCCGCAAGCAGACGCTTGGGCATGACGCACACGCCGACCGTTCCGTCTGCGTAGAACTCCATCGTCTCCGTCAGCTTTGCCTCCATCCGGAGGCGGGAAAAGCTCTTGGTATCGAAAAAGAGCTTGTTGATGGGATACACGTCCGCGCCCGCCTCGATCAGCGCAGCGGCCGTGCGGTGGGTATTGGACGTGGTGTTGGAAAATTTGAAGCAGCCCGTGTCCGTCGAGATCGCCACATACAGGCACTCCGCGATCCGTTTTGTAACGGTCACGCCAAGCTCCAGCAGGATCGCGTGGATGATCTCGCCGCAGGCGGCCTTGTCCGCCTCGACGAGCTTCGGGCAGGCAAGAGAATTGCTGCCGTGATGGTCGACCGCGCAGACGGGCGTGAGGCCCATGCGCACCGCGTCGAAGGACAAAAGGCCCTCGGACGCGATATCCGCCGAAATGACGGTCGCGCCTGCGGGCAGCGCCTCGCAGACAAGCCCGTCCAGAAACGGATCGAAGCGGGGCGTGAACTGCTCGTTCGTCAGGACAAACGCCGTCTTGCCCAGCTGCCGCAGGCCGAGGCACAGCGCGCCTGCGCTGCCGATGGTGTCGCCGTCCGGGCGGCGGTGGGTCAGGATGACAAAGTTGTCATGTGCGCGCGCAAACGCGCAGAATTCAGCCCTCGTCATTGGCCTTCTCCGCCTCCCGCGCAGCCTCCTGCCGTTCGAGCTTCTCGAGAAGATCGAACATGTGCGCGCCGTATTTGAGCGAATCGTCGAGCGCGAAGACAAGCTCCGGCGTATAGCGCAGCTGCAGACGGCTGCCAAGCTCGCGCCGCAGCCAGCCGCCCGCGGACTTCAGGCCGCGCAGCGCGTCCTGCGACCGGGCCTCTTCCAGCACGCTCACATAAATTTTACTGTAGCGCAGATCAGGCGTGGTGTCCACGCGCGTGATGGAGATCATGGTCTGCACCCGCGGGTCCTTCAGCGAGCGGATCAGCTCCGCCAGCTCCCGCTGGATCTCCTCGTTGATCCGGCCAATTCGGTTGGAAGCCATAGTACCTCCTTGTAAACAATCAGGTTGGCCAGCGCCGATTTTCCGGCGCTGACCATACCGGCTTTACTCCTTGATCTGCTCCATAACGAAGCATTCAAAAATGTCGCCTTCCTTAATGTCGTTGAACTTCTCGATCGACATACCGCATTCGTAACCGGCCGCGACCTCCTTGACCGCGTCCTTGAAGCGCTGCAGGGAGCCGAGCTTGCCCTCATGGATGACGATATTGTCGCGCAGAACGCGGACAGACGCGTCGCGCGTGATCTTGCCGTCCTTGACGTAGCAGCCCGCGATGGTGCCGATGGCGGAAACCTTGTAGGTCTGACGGACCTCGGCGTGGCCGATGATGGCCTCGCGGAACTTGGGCGCAAGCATACCCTTCATGGCGTCGGTGATCTCGTTGATGGCATCATAAATGACGCGGTACATCCGCATATCGACCTTGTCACGCTTCGCGGCGGCCTGTGCCAGCTCGTTCGGGCGGACGTTGAAGCCGATGACGATGGCGTTGGACGTGGAGGCCAGCAGAATATCGGACTCGTTGATCGCGCCGACGCCCGCGTGGATGACGCGCACGCGCACCTCGTCGTTCGACAGCTTTTCGAGCGAAGCCTTGACGGCCTCGGCCGAGCCCTGCACGTCTGCCTTGACGATGAGGTTCAGCTCCTTCATTTCGCCCTCCTGCAGCTTGGAGAAGAGGCTTTCGAGCGTGACCTTCTGGTTGAGCTTGTTGGCGTCGTCCTTGATCTTCTGCTTACGCTGCTCGACAAGCTGACGCGCCATGCGCTCGTCGGAGACGACGCTGAATTCGTCGCCGGGAGACGGGACCTCGGCAAGGCCGGTGATCTCGACCGGAACGGACGGGCCTGCTTCCTTGACCTGCGCGCCCTTGTCGTTCGTCATGACACGCACGCGGCCCACAGCCGTGCCCGCAATGATAAGGTCGGACTGACGCAGCGTGCCGTTCTGGACAAGCAGCGTTGCGATCGGGCCGCGGTTCTTGTCCAGACGCGCTTCAAGGACGCAGCCCTTGCCCGCACGGTTCGGGTTTGCCTTGAGTTCTTCCATCTCAGCGGTCAGAATGACCGTCTCAAGCAGTTCGTCGATGCCTGCGCCCGTCTTGGCAGAGATCTTACAAACCTCTGTTTCGCCGCCCCATTCAGACGGTGTCAGACCGTGCTCGGTCAGCTGGGTCAGGATGCGGTCGGGGTTCGCGCCGTGCTTATCCATCTTGTTGACGGCCACGATGATGGGAATGTTCGCGGCCTTGGCGTGGTTGATGGCCTCGACGGTCTGCGGCATGATGCCGTCGTCCGCCGCAACGACCAGAATGGCGATGTCGGTGCACATGGCGCCGCGGGCACGCATGGAGGTGAAGGCGGCGTGGCCCGGCGTGTCGAGGAAGGTGATGGGCTTGCCGTTGATCTCGACGGTGTAGGCACCGATGTGCTGCGTGATGCCGCCGGCCTCGCCGGAGGCGACGTG
>ENA-OVGB01000226-OVGB01000226.1-human-gut-metagenome-genome-assembly--contig:-NODE-226-length-70602-cov-6.329369_pt1 | contig 70602 bp, 61 predicted proteins | sample MGYA00237767_ERZ505413 | MGnify/ENA primary metagenome ERZ505413 (study PRJEB26158, sample SAMN06016410) | human gut metagenome | biome: human gut; feature: ankylosing spondylitis patient; material...
TTCAGGGCGGTAGGGTAGTGTGGCTGCTCGGGAGTTGGATGAGCTATCAGCGCTATGCTGTGTTAAAATATAAACAATGTTAATATAATACAGTTATATTATTCATTTTATAACTATTTGTAAATGTGTTATGCTATCTTCTGATGAGAGATATATAATGAACACGGTCGTATGAAATGAGAGTGTTCATGAACGTTGATTATCCGGGAAATCCGGGGCTTATGTGATGAAGGAGAGGATATTATTATGGAATTTAATCATGGCGTTTTGTTTTCAGATACATATCAGAAGAAGCTGAAATCTCAGTTTTATTATGCAGATAAGGATCCGCAGTATGGTGCGAGACTTTTTTTTGAGAACTCTGGTGGTTCGCTGAGACTTAAGAGGGCTGTTGAGGCTAAGGCTGCTATCGAGGAGTTCCCGGATTGTCCGGAGCGTGCCCGCGGCAGAGGTTTTGATCTGGCAGATTATGTTAAGAATGGTACTAAGGAGATCCTTGAGGTTATCTTTGGTGCAAAGAGTGGTGCGCTGATTACCGAGCTGACTGCTTCCCAGACTATGTTCCATGCAGTAGGTACGATCATGGAAGGTGTTGACTGGGGTAAGAATGCGGTTACTTCTGCTCTGGAGCATCCATCTGCTCATGATGCGGTCGAGTATTACTGTAAGAAAACCGGAAGAGAGTTCCGTGAGGTTCCGGCAAATAAAGTAACAGGTGGTCTTGATCCGGATGAGATCATGAAGTATGTGGATAAGGATACCGTTCTTCTCAGCATTATGGCTGCTTCCAATATTTCCGGTAATATTATGGATATCAAGGAGATCGCACGTCGTGCAAAAGAGATCAACCCGGATATTTATGTTGTCAGTGATGCAGTTCAGCATGCTCCTCATGCAGTGATCGATGTTGAGGACTGGGATGTGGATGTGTGCAACTTTGCACCATATAAGTTCTTTGGTGTTCGTGGCTGCGGTTATGCTTATGTTTCTGACCGTGTTGCTGTAATGCCACATATCAAACTGACATGCAAGGATGATAATGTATGGGCTCTTGGTACACCGGCTCCGGCTAACTTTGCGGCTATGATGGCGGTTATTGATTATGTTTGCAGTATCGGTAAGCATTTCCTGGGCGATTCTGCACAGAAATATAATAAGCGTGAACTTTTTGTTGAGGGTATGAATCACATTCATCTTCAGGAGAGAGCGCTTCTGTACCGTATGCTGGAAGGTACCGATAAGGTTCCGGGTCTTCGTCATATTCCGGGTGTTCAGGTTTATGTGGATATGGAGGATCTTACTTATAAGGATCTGATCGTTGCCATGGGTATTGAGGGTATTGAATTTGCAGAGTGTGCAAGAAGATATCTTGAGCATGGTGTTACGCTGTTCGAGCGTGTAAAGAGCAGTCCGTATTCCAAACGTATTGTTGAGACTCTTGGTCTTGAAGGTGCACTTCGTGTTTCTCCGCTCCACTGCCACGGAACAGATGATATCGATAAATTCCTGAAGATCACTAAGGATATTGCTGAAGGTAAATAAAATCAGCAGAATGCGAAATCCTGCTGGGTAAAGCCAGGTGGATGTTAAGTTAAATATTAGAGTGTTGACCGCTTCTTTCTTTTAGAAATTTCTCTAAGGAAGGGGCGGTTTTTTATTAAAGAAAGAACGCCCTTGGTTTTAACCGAATCAGGTAAGTCCCCTGCTTTAATTGCGATGAGCAATAAGCAGTAGGGAGAAACTTGCAAAAGGTAACAGGCTGTGGACGGGAACTTAAAACAAGGGCGTTCCCTGTGTAATTGCAAATAAAATACCTTGTAAATCAGAAGTACGGATGATAGCATGAACGTAAATCATAATATTCTGAGCGAAGAGGAGGCTTTTTCATGGATCTGGATTACGTATGCAGCCAGATGATCACCGTTATACACTGCAGCATAACCAGGCTTTCCCGGGAAGGGGAGGTTATGAGAGTATATGGAGATGTTCAGACTTCTGATCATCCACTGTGTACAGATGCTTTTTTTGCAAAAAATCTTGCAGAAAAAGGCAGGAAAAAAGTTCCCTGCATCTGTCATGAGTTTGATAAGATTGTGTATATCCTATTGCAGATTCCTGATTCTGAGGATCTTCTGGTGATCGGGCCGGTATGTCTGGAGAAGAAGACAGATGTACTGAATGAAAGGGTGAAGAAAGAACATCATATGGCGGAGGAAAGTTCCTTCCGGCTGGCTTACTGTGAACTGAAGATTTTGAGCAGTTCTGCACTGATGCTTCATAATGTGTTAAGTGGAGAGCGTTTGTCTCTGGAAGATTTCTGGAAGGAAAATGAGATCGGGGAGCGGGATGTTATGGAACTTAATCAGCAGATTTCCGGTGTGATTTTTTCCAGGCAGGAAAATTCGGCGCCGCACAATCCCTATGATCAGGAAGTACGTGAGATGACCAGTATCCGCCAGGGAAATCCGGAAATGCTGAAGGCCAGTCTTGCGGAAACTTATAATGGTGTTCATGGACGGCTTGCCAGAGATGAGGTCCGTCAGGCAAAAAATATCGCTATTGTGGTGATCACTCTTGCGTCAAGGGCTGCGATCAAAGGAGGTATGCTTCCGGAGGAATCATTTTCTATGGTGGATGCCTATATTTCAGCTATTGAGGGGATGGAAAATCCGGTAAAGATCCAAGCAATGATGCGGCAGGCGGAGTATGATTATGCGGAAAGAGTACAGCAGATCGCGGAGAAACAGACGGGAAATATTCTGGTGGAACGTACCAAAAATTATATTTTTCAGCATCTTCATGATGAGATTACCATATCGGAAATTTCGGCAGCGATCGGAGTAAATAATACGTACCTTTCCAGCCTTTTTCATAAAGAAGAAGGGGTGACGATCCAACAGTATATCAGCAGGGAAAAAATCCGTCTGGCAGAAAATATGCTGAGGTATTCTTCTTATGAAGTAAGAGACATTTCCAACTATCTGTCCTTTTGTTCGCAGAGTTATTTTGGCAGTGTTTTCAAAAAGCAGACAGGTCTGAGTCCTGCAAAATATCGGAAAAAATATGAGAAATTCCAGATAAAAGAACCAAAATAAACGATAATGCACAAAAATAAATGATATATTTGCATTAAGGATTCCTGATAGTATATATCCGTAAACGAGAAATACTATACAGGAGGTATGAGATGATTTTTTCAAAATTCACAAATGTAAATGCATCTGAAAAGATAACGGTTAAAGAGCGCCTGGCTTATGGATGTGGAGATTTTTCCAGCAATATCATGTATTCGGCTATGGCAGCTTTTCTTATGTTTTACTATACGGATTACATAGGTGTCAGTGCTGCGGTTGTCGGTTCCATTATGTTGTTTTCCAGAATTTTTGACGGAATCAGTGATCTGATCATGGGTGTGATCATTGACCGCACAAAATCACCTTTTGGAAAAGCAAGGATCTGGATCCTGCGGCTTGTGATCCCTTATGCGATCGGTACTGTGTTGCTGTTTTCTGTTCCGGCAGGATGGAGCGAGATGGCGAAATATGTTTATATATTCTTCAGTTATAATATTGCATTTACAGTACTTTTTACCGGAATAAATCTTCCATATGCCACATTGACGGCACTGATGACACAGGACCAGTACGAACGTTCTGTTCTCAGCATCTTTCGAATGATCCTGGCAACATGTGGTACATTGTTTATCAAGACCTGTACACTTCCGGTTGTGAAGTTTTTCGGTGATGATGCACGGGCCTGGACTTATACATTTGTTGTATTTGGCGCATTGGAGATCATCACATTTATGATCACATTCCTCTTTACAAGAGAGCGTGTAAATACCAGTGAAGATAAGAGAATGTCGATTCCGATTTCTCTGGGATTCAAGGCACTGGTAAAAAACAAATACTGGTTTATGGCAACATTGAATCTGGTGCTGATCTTTATTGCACAGGGAGTTAATGGTTCTTCTGAGGTTTATTATGCAAAAGAAGTGCTTGGAAACGGAAATCTGGTTGGAACATTTTCCGTGGCGCTTCAGGTTACGCAGATCGTCTGCATGTTCTTTATTGCAGGCTTTGTAAAGAAATTTGGAAAAAGAGATGTACTGATGACAGGTGCCGCGATCATGATCGTGGGTTACGGTATCATGGGCATAGGTGCGGAAAGGCTTCCGGTTCTGATCGCAGGCTGTATGCTGCGTGGTGTTGGCAATGCGGGAATTTCTGCCTGCATGTTTGCAATGGTCACAGATACCATTGAGTATGGTGAATGGAAGACGGGGATCCGTACAGAAGGTCTGATCAACAGTGCAGCAAGTTTTGGACAGAAGATTGGAAATGGTCTTAGCAATGTGGTGATGGGAGCGATTCTTGCGGCAGGTGGATACGTGGGAACTGCAGCAACACAGACAGCAAGTGCGATTTCTGCTATCAAGGTAAGCTACATTTATGTGCCAATCGTCCTTACCGTGGCACAGATCATTGTTCTGGCGTTCTATCATCTTGACAAAGAATATGACACAATTCTGGAGAATATTAAAAAGCGTCGCATTTCTAAATAATGAAAGGAAACGAATATGAAGGAAATTCTTTTTGGCGCGGCATACTACGATGAATACATGCCGTATGACAGACTTGATAAAGATATAGAAATGATGAAAAAAGCGGGGATCAATACGGTGCGTATTGCGGAGTCTACGTGGAGTACCTGTGAGCCGCAGGATGGGGTGTTTGATTTTTCTCATGTGGAGCGTGTGATGGATGCTATGGAGGAGGCCGGGATCCATGTGATCATCGGTACGCCTACGTATGCGGTTCCTGCCTGGATGGTGAAGGCCCATCCGGATGTGATTGCCACGACGAAAAATGGGGCGGGGATCTATGGTGCCAGACAGATTATGGATATTACCAATCCGGTGTATCTTTTTTATGCGGAGCGTGTGATCCGGAAACTGATGGAAGTCAGTGCAGGAAGGAAGTGTGTCATTGGTTTTCAGGTGGATAATGAGACCAAGTATTACGGCACAGCGGGCAAAAATGTGCAGCTGGCTTTTGTAAAATATTTAAGAAAAAAATTTCAGGATGATCTGGATGCCATGAACCATGAATTTGGGCTGGATTACTGGAGTAACCGGATTGATGCCTGGGAAGACTTTCCGGATGTGAGGGGAACGATTAATGGCAGTCTGGGTGCGGAGTTTGAGAAGTTCCAGCGGACCCTGGTGGATCAATTCTTAAGCTGGCAGGCCGGGATCGTCAGCGAGTATAAGAGGGAAGATCAGTTTATTACCCACAACCTGGATTTTGAGTGGAGAGGATATTCTTACGGTGTACAGCCGGATGTGAATCATCTTCATGCATCACAGGCTCTGACCATTGCGGGAACGGATATTTATCATCCGTCTCAGGATGATCTGACCGGTACGGAGATTGCTTTTGGAGGGGATATGATCCGCAGTCTGAAGCATGATAACTATCTGGTTCTAGAGACGGAAGCTCAGGGATTTCCGTGCTGGACGCCGTATAAAGGTCAGCTTCGTCTCTGTGCCTACAGTCATCTGGCATCCGGGGCCAACAGTGTGATGTACTGGCACTGGCATTCTATCCATAATTCGTTTGAGACTTACTGGAAGGGGCTTCTGAGCCATGATTTTGCGGAGAATGATACTTACCGTGAGGCTTGTATTATTGGAAAAGAATTTCGGGAAAAAGGCAGCCGTCTGGTGAATCTTAAGAAGAAAAATGATGTGGCTGTGATGGTGAGCAATGAGGCTCTGACTGCATTGAACTGGTTTGGCATTCAGGCGACTTCCGGGGATAATGGTGAAATCCGCTACAATGATGTGGTTCGCTGGATTTATGATGCGCTGTATCAGATGAACGTGGAGTGTGATTTTGTATGGCCGGAATCTGAGGAGCTTTCTCAGTATAAGGCGATTTTTGTACCGGCGCTTTATGCGGTTCCGGACAGTACGCTTCAGAGGCTGAACCGTTATGTGGAAGAAGGCGGTACGCTGGTTGTGACATTTAAGAGCAGTTTTGCCAATGAGAATGTGAAGGTTCATGTGGATGCACAGCCGCATATTCTGAAAAATGCGCTGGGGATCAGTTATAATCAGTTTACATTTCCGCGGGATGTCAAGCTGGCCGGAAAGCTGTATGGCGAAGCAAGGGTATTTATGGAGCTTTTGAAACCGGAAGGCGCAGAGGTACTTGCCGGATATGAGCATTATAATTGGAAGGGATATGCAGCCATAACCAGAAATAAATATGGGAAAGGTACGGCATATTATCTGGGATGTATGACAGATGATGCCACCCTTCAGAATGTAATAAAAGATGCTCTTGGAAGTGCAGGCGTTGAGTTATCCGGTTACAGCTATCCGGTGATTGTACGTAAAGGAACGAATGATCTTGGAAAAACGATCAGGTATTTCCTGAATTACTCAGGATCAGAACAGGCTGTTACGTACAAATATGGTGATGCAGAAGATGTAATTACCGGCAAGGAAATTAAGGCTGGTACAGAGCTGAAGATTCCTGCCTGGGATGTGCGGATTATTGAGGCTTAAGATAAAGAAGAAATATAAATGAGAGAAAATCTCTGGCATGTTGGCAGAAAGCTGATGTGACAGAGATTTTTTCATGAAGTAAACTGTGATCAGTATAAATATACCCGATCGGGATTGATTTGTAAATTTTAACTTGAAATTATACCCGATAGGGATTAATATGTTTATTATGAACAGGATTGGTAATTATATAAAAGAAGAAAGAAAAAAAGCTGGACTTACACAGGAAGAGTTTGCAATGCGTGCTGGCCTGGGGCTCAGATTTGTAAGAGAGCTGGAGCAGGGAAAAGAAACTGTGCGTCTGGATAAAGTAAATCAGGCATTGGCAATGTTCGGAAAAGAAGCTGTACCGGGTGAAAGGGAGGAATAGCAGGTGGAGTCGGAATATAGAAAAGGTTATGTATATATTCAAAATTGTTTTGCCGGAATAATTGCTGAAACAGAAGAAGGATATATTTTTTCGTATGATAAAAAATATTTAAAAAGAGAGGATGCGGTGGCGGTAAGCCTTACTCTACCTTTACGTGAAGCCCCATATGAAACAACCATTTTGTTTCCATTTTTTGATGGACTGATTCCTGAGGGCTGGCTTCTTGGCGTAGTCAGTCGAAACTGGAAAATTAATCAGAAGGACAGATTTGGTCTTTTACTGGCGGCATGCAGAGACTGTATCGGAGACGTTTGTATCAGAGGAGAAATAACATGAAATGTTTATGTTGTGGAAAAACGATCAATCAAAATGCAGCAGAATCAGAAAAAAAGTGGCAGTGGCATAAAAAATGTGTGGTAAATTTTTTTCATACAAAAGAAATGCCTGTTTTGGATATAACAAAAGAACAACTGGAATTTCTTGTAAATGAAACGGTTAATGAAGGATTAACTGTGCCAGGTGTTCAAAAGAAATTATCACTTCATTTATCAAGTGATATAGATGCAAGACTTACAATTGTAGATTATCCGACGGGTTATATATTAAAGCCGCAGACAGAAGAATTTGAAAATATGCCGGAATTTGAAGATCTTGCCATGCGACTTGCTGAGATCATGGGGATACAGACAGTGCCACATGCACTTATAAAAATGAATGGAGAGTATGCATATATTACAAAACGGATTGATCGGGAGATAACGGAAAAAGAAATCAAGTTATATGCAATGGAAGATTTTTGTCAGTTATCCTGTAGATTAACGCAAGATAAGTACAAAGGTTCTTATGAACAATGTGGCAGGATTATTAAGAAATATTCGACGACACCGGGACTGGATATGTCAGAATTGTTTTTACGTGTATTGGGCTCTTTTGTCATGGGAAATTCAGATATGCATTTGAAAAATTTTTCATTGAAAGAGACGGAACCTGGAAACAGGAAGTTTCAGCTGTCAAAAGCATATGATATGTTGCCTGTAAATATAATCATGCCGGAAGATAAAGAACAGCTTGCACTTACGATTAATGGAAAAAAACGAAATATTCATAAAAAAGAATTCCGGTTGTTGGCAGAAGCCTGTGGGATACCATCGAATGCAGCAGAACATATGCTGAAAAAAATATGTTCTAAGAAAGATAAATTTCTGAAGCAAATAGAGGAAGCATATCTGTCTGAGGAGCAGAAGGAAAACGTAAAGGAACTTATTTCAGAAAGGATTGAAATTTTGCAGTAAGTGGAGGAAACTGTCTGGCATGTTGGCAGAAAGCTGATGTGACAGAGATTTTTTATGAAGTTCTTTCGCTTGACATCTTCCGGTAGAGTATGCACAATAAAGATATTACAGATTTGTCGGGCAGAAATAAGTTATAAAAATAATGGGGTGACAAACATGCAGAACATTCTCATCGTAGTAGACATGCAAAATGATTTTATTGACGGCACACTTGGCACGAAGGAGGCTGTGGCCATTGTTCCGAAGGTGGAGGAGAAGATCCGAAATTTTGACGGAAAAGTATTCTTCACGAGAGATACCCATGAGACATATTATCTGGAAACACAGGAGGGGAAAAATCTTCCGGTTCCTCATTGTATCCGGGGGACAGATGGCTGGCAGATTCGGAAAGAACTGGATGTTCTGAGAAAAACAGAGCCAATTGATAAAGAAACTTTCGGTTCTACAGATCTTGCAGGGGAGCTGGTTACGATTAATGAGGATGAAGAAATTGGAAGCATTACCCTGGTAGGACTTTGTACAGATATCTGTGTGATTTCCAATGCACTTCTGATCAAGGCTTCTCTTCCTGAAGTTCCGATTTGTGTAGATGCCGCATGCTGTGCAGGCGTTACACCGGAGAGTCATGAGAATGCACTGAAAGCCATGGAGATGTGCCAGATCAAAATTTTCCGGTAAAAAAGACAGGATAATAAAAATAAAGAGAAAAATCAGAAATTCCCGCGTATATCAGGAAGGATATATGCGGGAATTTTTTACTTAAAAAATATAGTTATTTTAAGATAATTAACTGGTAAAATTTCACAGAGCACAATACTCTGTTTATATAAAGTTACCACTTTTTTTCTTAAAATTCAAGCTTTTAGCTCTGGAAAAACAGCTTTTTTGTCGTGGTTTTTCGTCAGATTTTACGGATAATATAGGGCTGCAAATGGGAAAGCAGCTGTAAAAGGAGGTAATACGCCGTCAGGATTATCGTCAGAAGGTACCTGGTGGTGGATAAAATATCTCATTTGTGATCAGACTATAAGAATTCTGTTTAACAGGAGGAAAAACAATGAGCAGAAAAGGAGAAAACATTTACAGGAGAAAAGACGGTCGCTGGGAAGCCAGGTATATCAAGGGCCACAGGCTGAATGGAAGTATCCATTATGGCTACTGTTATGGAAAAACATACCATGAAGCCAGGGACAAAATGAATCAGGCCCGTTTTGCGCTTATGAATAATCAGCCTCAGTCCGTGCACGGAAGGAGAAAACGTCTTTCCGATTATTGTGACGAATGGCTTTGCCTGAAACGGAGCAGCGTAAAGCCAGCTACTTTTGTAAAATATACAACGATTCTGGAAAAATACATCAAACCTGATCTGGGCGAATATTTTTCGGAAGCTGTCTCAGAAATACTTGTGGAGCAGTTCAGTTATCATCTGCTTCATGAGAAAAATCTTTCACAAAAAACAGTGCGGGATATTCTTTCCGTATTGAATTCCATTTTAGATTATACAGTAAAACAAAATCCGCTTGCCCGGTCTGTGGAAATCGTATATCCACGTGCAGAACAAAAAGAAATGCGTGTACTGACCGTTGAAGAGCAGAAAAGATTTACGGAATATCTTCTGAAAGATATGGACGTATGCCGGTTTGGCGTTTTGCTAGCACTTATGACCGGACTTCGAATCGGAGAACTCTGTGCCCTGAAGTGGGGAGATATTTCTCTGGAAGAAAAAGTCATTTATGTGCGTCACACCATGCAGCGCCTGAAAGATCTGAACCCTGTCAGTGAGGAAAAAACAAGAATTGTAACCGGCGGGCCAAAAAGCGGAAAATCTGCAAGAGTGATTCCCATGAATGAGGACATTGCAAATCTTTGCGCCCGGTGGAAAAAAGATAATCCGGATGCCTATATTCTGACCGGTAAAAAAGAGCAGTTTCTGGAACCGAGAACTTTGCAGTACAGGATGAAACTGTATACAGATGCCTGCAATCTGGAAGGTGTGCATTTCCATACTCTGCGCCACAGTTTTGCCACAAGATGCGTGGAGGCCGGTTTTGAGATCCGAAGCCTTTCGGAGATTCTGGGGCATTCCAGCACCAGAATTACGCTGGAATGTTATGTACATTCATCTATGAAACTGAAGCGTGCAAATATGGAAAAACTGAAGTTGAAAACAGATGAAATGAAAAAAATTTTCAGACTGTAAATTTTTAAGAACCGTCAGAAATCGCCGTCAGAGACTGAAAAAAGGTTGATTTTCAGACAGCTGCGAAAAATTTTACGCAGAGTATTGTGCTCTGCGAAAGAGCAGAAATACCGGCACGGACAAACAGTATGTATGAGCAGTGCCTGTTTTTTTGATTGCCATATCATACAAGAAGGAGGTATGAGGTATGATACATAGTCATTCATCTGGAAAACACAGCCTGCTGAAGAAGATGCTGGCGGTCTGTATTGCGTTTGCAATGATCTGCAGTGTTTCGATTTCAGCGTTTTCAGTAGAGGCCAGCAGCGAAAATACAGATGAAACAGTACAGTCTGTCATGACAGAGGAAGCGGGAGATCCGGAGGTAGCAGAGGCAGAGACGGACAGCGAACAGACGCCCGGGGAAGAACAGACGGAAGAACCGGAAGTCACTCCACCGGAAGATAATATGGAGAATCCGGATGCGGATAATGCGGAGCCGACCCCGTCAGAAGATAATGAGCAGCCAGCGGACCCGACTGTGACTGAGCAGCCGGAGGAGCCAACGGTGACGGAACAGCCAACTGCTACACCAACGCAGGTGGAAGAGCTGGAAAAGGATAAAGCAGATTCAGAGGTACAGACACAAGATGCGAAAGCAAAGTGGCCAACACCTACACCAGCATCCTCAACAACATATTCTGGGAAAGCAGCAATTTATTATCTTGCCAATCCTGCAGGAGATCCATGGACAAATGATACAGGAGCATGGGCACCGGCACAGGAAACAAGTAATACAATAGGAAATATTAATACAGATGGTGCAACCTGGGAAGATGGTTATGTAGGAAATACGGTTTACAAGGAGAAAAATATTAAATCAAATGTATCTAAGTATATTACTTCATGGCCGGATGGAAGTAAAGGTACAACCTGGACAGTAAAGCGTGGAGATGCGACTACTGGTTCATATTTCACATTTGTATTGGATTCAATCTGGGATAATTATAAAACTGCAATCAGTAAAGATACAGGGATTGCTCTTAGGGATCTTAATAAAGAAGATATTCTGGAGATTACATTAACGCCCCGTAAAATTTCACGTGATAATGGAGGAACATATCCATATCACATAGACTGTGCGCTGAGTATAAAAAGTAAAAGTGTATTTACCGCAAAATTCTGGGTAAAAGACCCGGGTGAGACGGACTACACACAGGTTGATGCGAAAAACTATAAAACTGGCGATTCTGTTGTCGAAACAACAAAAGCTGAGATAGGCAGTACAAAAGAAGTTAACGGAATAATCTATGTTCTGGATGGCTGGTATCCGGAAAATGAGACCGGAGGAGCTTATAAAGACCAGAAAATTACAAACTGGAATTATACCCCGAATGCCACAGAGCTGGCAGACGGTACCGTAAACTTCTATGCTCACTATACACCACTCTATACATCCGTAAATATCAAAAAGCTTGTAACCGGAAATATGGGAGATAAGAACAAACCCTTCCGTTTTACAGTCTCGGTAGTAAATGGAAATACTAATCTTCCATTTAAAATCGATGAGACACAGTATACAGGTTCAACGAAAATTACATTGTCAGATAACCAGACAAGAAAGCTGACACAAGTTCCGGTTGGAGCAACGGTGACAATTACGGAGGATGATTACAGCGGCAGCAGATATACAACTTCCTGTACAATAGACGGTTCTGCTTCTGCTGGTGACAGAATAGCGACAATATCCAATATTCAGCAATTGAATAACGATACCGCACATGAAGTCATTTTTACCAACAATAAAGAAGCCATTCCAGACACCGGTTTAAACCTTGGAACAACACCATATATTCTGGCGTTGGGAATTGTAGCCCTAGGTGCTGGGCTTCTGCTCTTCGGACGCAGAAAACGTCAGAGTTAAGGGCGGACATGCGATGAAGGAAAAAAAGACAGCAAAGAAAGGGAGCCGCAATGCACAGCCGGAGCGGCTTCCGGAAACAAAAACTAAGGCGTTAAATCACGAGCAGGAAAAGCTGAGACAGTGGTTTCAGGAAGTAAAATTCCGGAAGGTACTGTTCGGTGGAGTGGATGAGATCCAGCTCTGGAAAAAACTGGAAGAGCTGAACCAGATCTACGAGACATCCTTAAGCGCAGAACGTGCACGTTACGATGCACTCCTCGCTGACCACCAGAAAAGCTGCAATGCCGTGATTCGCAAATATAAGAAACTTGCTGAAAGCAGGAATACCGGGCGGGATGCCGGAAAAGAGAAGGCAGAGAGCTCCGGGGAAGAGGTGCGGAGGTGATGCGTGCTGAAAAAGATCAAACCTGTTCTCAGACAATCCGGAAAAGAAGATATTCTACAGAAATAAAGGAAGGCTACATCCGTCTTTTCTGGCGGATCGTGTTGATCGTGGCCGTTGGCTGGCTGCTGTTTACACAGGTTTTTCTTATAAGCCAGGCACCGGACAACGAAATGTTTCCGGCAGTGGACGCCGGAGATCTTCTCATCGGTTTTCGGATGGAACAGAATTTTGCAAAAAATGATGTCGTCGTCTATGAAGCCGGCGGCAAAACTCATGTGGGACGTATCCTAGGGTGTGAGACGGATGTAATCACAATGGATGATACAGGAACACTTCTCGTAAACGGAACGGCCCAGACAGGAGAAATTGCATTTCCTACATATGCAAAGGAAGGGATCACATATCCCTATACAGTTCCGGAAGGCAGTGTATTTATTCTGGGAGATTACCGAACCCATGCAAAAGACAGCCGTGAATTCGGCCCCATCTCCACGGAGGATGTAAAAGCAAAAGTGATCACTATACTTCGAAGAAGGGAACTGTAAAAAAGTAACTGTTCTCCCATTTCTGAGAGAACATAACAACAAATGTATAAGCTGCTTTTTATGAGCTTATAAATAAATTTATATTTCTAGGAGGATTTTCTTATGAAAAAGACAAAGAAACTGTTAGCATGTTTGATCGCAGCAGCCACCATGTTTACCATGGGAAGTACGGCGTTTGCGGAAGAGACAGTCAACAAAGCACAGACGCCTGTAGAAGGTAAAGTTCAGTTTACTAAAGAATATAAGCTGATCGGTGAAGGAAGCTCACCTGCAGAAACATTTAATTTTACTATTGAGAATGCAGGAGTTGCAGATGCAGCAGAGAAGGTAAACGTAAAGAATATGCCAACACCAACAGCTGGATCTGTTTCTTATACAAAAGAAGATGGTGCTACTATAGCCGGTAACAAGAAGACTGTTTATGTAACTCTTCCAGCTTACGAAAGTGTTGGAGTTTATACTTACACAATTAAAGAGACAGCAGGAACTACAGCAGGTGTAGACTACGATACAGATTCTGTAACAATGAAAGTCACTGTAGTAAATGGTGAGACATTAGGAACATTTAAAGTAGAGTCTGTTTCCTTTGCAAAAAATGAAAACAAACTTGCAAATGATGAAGCTGCATTTAATAACACTTATACAGCTAATAAATTAGAGGTATCTAAACAGGTAACAGGTAATCTTGGTGACAAGTCTAAATATTTCGATTTTACAATTACTTTAACAGGAAAAGATGAAAAAACAGTATATGATAAAAATGGTTATACAGTATCAGGCGGTTCATATGCTGAAAATCCAACATCTATCAAAGTTGGTGAAACAAAAACATTTAAACTGAAACATGATGATACAATCACTATCGAAAATCTGCCAAAAGATGTTACTTACACAGTAGAAGAGACTGCAGTTCCTAAATATACAACAACGGTAAATGGAACAAATGGTAATAGAGCAGAGGGAAAAACTGTTTCAAACAAAGCAACTCAGACATTTGTAAACAACAAAGGTGGCGACATCGACACCGGCATCAACCTCACAACCCTCCCATACATCCTCGTATTCGCAGGCGTGATCATAATCGCAGGTGCAGCATTCATCGCCAGAAGACGCAGATACGAAGACTAATGATCATCCGGGCAGCAGAGAGGAGGCAGTATGAACGCATCTAAGTTTTTCCTGAAAGCAGCCAACTCTCTGATCACTGCCATTGTGGCATTGTTTCTGATCCTTGCAGCGGCATATTCCGGATACGCACTCTGGGATAATGCACAGGTTTATGCAGCCGTGGATGATGTTCAGTCTGAGCTTATGAAACTGAAGCCGGACCCGGAACAGAAGGATGGGGGAGCTTCTTTTGAGGAACTTCGAAAGATTAATCCGGATGTCTGCGGATGGATCACACTGGATCATACAAAAATTGATTATCCGATTCTACAGGGAGAAGATAACCTGACCTATATCAACACCGATGTATACGGCGATTTTGCACTGTCAGGAAGCATCTTCCTGGATTCAGGCTGTGATAACACATTCCAGGGAAAATATTCCCTGCTGTATGGCCATCACATGGCCAACCACAAGATGTTTGGTGATCTGGATCTCTATAGAAAAAAGAAGTTTTTTGACAAAAACACCACAGGCACCCTGATTCTCCTTGACCGTTCCTACAAGCTGGAAATTTTTGCATGTATGCAGGTTTCCGCTTCTGAGGATTCAATTTTTAACAGTGGGAAATGGCAGGCAGACACCAGCGGGCTTGTGGATTTTGTCAGAAAGAATGCAGAAAATATCCATCAGAAAACCATGGATCAGATTGGAAAGTCCGAAGATTTTTCTCAGATACTGGCAATGTCAACCTGCTCTTCGGAATTTACAGATGCAAGAACAGTTCTTCTGGCGGTAATGAAACCTTATTCGCCGGAGACGTAAGGAGGGGATGAAGACGAATATACGAAAATTTCCGGCAGTGCTCCTGCTTGCGGTTCTGTGCCTGACAGTTTTTCCGATTTCAGCTATGGCAGCTGGAGTTGCGGAAGTAAAGATTCCTGTCAGCGTGGAATTGTCAGGTGAGAAGCCATCTCCGGACGAAACTTATACGATCATTCTTCAGGGTGAGGACGAAGCGCCCATGCCGGAAGAAAACATATTGACAGTAACAGGAGCCGGGAAAGCGGAATTTCCGGCAGTGAGCTATTCTGTGCCGGGTGTGTACTGCTACACAGTTTCCCAGCAGCCGGGCAGCCTGAAAAAAGGCCATTATGACTCCACCGTTTATTACGTAAAAGTGACAGTAACAAACGGAGACTCCGGCGAGCTGGAAGCGGTTGTTGCCGCACATACAGATGCGCAGATGGTCAGTGAAAAACAGGACATCACATTTGTGAATACCTATGATCCTGCGGACACACCAACACCAACGCCGGAAAATACACCGACACCGTCTCCTGCATATACACCGACCAGTACACCGGCAACTCCGGTGACAACGACTCCAGATAAAACTGGCAGCAACCCAACTGCTTCAGGAACTTCTTCCAGTCATGTAAAATCCATGCCAAAAACCGGTGATAATACCAATATCGGAAAATGGATCGCAGTAATCTGCGTTTCCGGATGTGCGGTATTACTTATAATCGGTTTTGCCAGAAAAAAACAGAAGACGGATAAAAAATAAAATCTGAACAGCGGTGCGGCCGAAAAAAATTTTCTACCGTACCGCTGTTTTTTGTAAGGGATGAAGAATATGAACAGGGGACTTGAGCTGGAAGGCCAGAGATTTGGACATCTGACTGTGCTGAAAAGACTGGATGAACGTGAGAACCGGTACATTATGTGGCTGTGCCGTTGTGACTGCGGGAATGAAATAAAAGTAAATACAAGGCGTCTGGTGAGAGGAACCGTGGATAACTGTGGATGTATTCTGGAAAAAACGGCCAGACGTGGACCGGTGGCAGAAGACCTTACAGGTCAGAGATTCGGGAAACTTGTGGCAGTAAGAAGGATTCGGAGCCAGAACGGAAGAACCAGATGGGAATGCCGCTGTGACTGTGGAAATATCCATATCGTTACCGCACATGCGCTGAAAGCTGGAAAGTGTACCAGCTGTGGCTGCAGTCGTTACGAAAAGGGAAGGGGAGTCACAGATATCAGCGGCCAGAAATTCGGACGTCTGACTGCGCTTTACCACACAGATAAACGGAGCAAAAAAGGCTCAGTATTCTGGCATTGCCGCTGCGACTGTGGAAATGAAGTGGAGGTCACAGAAGACGGGCTTCTTCACGGCAATTACAAAAGTTGTGGCTGCCTGCGCCAGGAAATCTGGAAAGAACTTCCGGGGCAGCTTCATATGGTTGATGGAACCTGCGTGGAAATGCTGGAAAAGAGAAAACACCGCAGTGACAATACCAGCGGTTTTCGTGGAATCTACCATATGAATAATGGAAAGTACCGTGCCACCATAGGATTTAAGGGGAAGAGATTTTATATAGGAACATTTAAGAATTATGAAGATGCAGTACAGGCACGCCTGGAAGCAGAAAATACCATTCACGGAGGTTTTGTCCAGGCCTGGTATACCTGGAACAGCCTTGCGGAAAAAGATCCGAAGTGGGCCGAAGAACATCCACTGGTATACGAAATTGAGAGGGTAAACGGAGAGTTTCAGGTAATCACAAACATGAACCGGCAGATGGAGTTACCGGTCCATAAATAAACAGAAATCAGAACAGGCCGGAAAGACAATCATCAGTCTTTCCGGCCTGTTTTTCTGAAATATTTTGTAATATAATCTGGATGAAAAAATATAAGGTGCGTGATATAATTTCTGTAATATATAACAGTTATTTTTGCTGAAATAAAAGGAAACATATCTGGGGGAAATTATGCTGAAAGTAATCATTGCAGATGATGAGCCGAAGGTAAATCTTTTGTTGCAGAAGATTGTGGACTGGGAAAAACTGGGGTACCAGATCGCGGGAACTGCCAATGACGGGGAAAGAGCACTTCAGCTTATTGAGGAAGAAAAGCCGGATGTTCTGATGACAGATATCCGGATGCCGGGAGTGGATGGAATGGAGCTCATCCGGCGGGCAAAGGAACTGCGGCCGGATCTGGTTTTTATCGTGGTAAGCGGGTACCGGCAGTTTGAGTACGCACAGACTGCGCTGAAATACGGAGTGACCGATTATCTTCTGAAACCGGTAAATGCGGAAGAACTGACGCAGCTTCTCATCCGAATCCGTGAGGAAGAGGAGAAAAAGAGACGTCTGGATAACTGGACAGCGTCTGTGGACCGGCAGCTTCGTGAAAACGAGTGGAAGAAACGGGAACAGCTGGTAGATAATCTGCGGGAATACGCACAGGAAAACAGGGAGCTGAACGGTTATGAAAGCCTGAATCAGGAATATGGCTGTGATTTTCATGAAGGCACTTATCAGGTGATCATTATAAAACCGGATATTCCTTCTGCGGAAGAACATGGGGATGCATACAGGATCATGATGAAACGGTCGCTGTCTGTAGTTCAGAAAGCGCTGGAACAGTTTGCGGATGAATCTGCGGCGGCTGTTCATGCGGAGGGGATCATGGTTGTGATCTATAAGGAAAAGTATGATCCGGTACAGCTGCGCCAGTTTCTTACACGAGTCCGCAGAGAGATTGAAAATCAGAGAGATCTTTTCTGGGGAATCATTGTCACCATGGCAATGGGTGGCGAAAAACACAGGATCCAGGAGCTTCCACAGTCCATGAAAGAAGCCGTACAGCTCTGCAAGAATCGCATCACCGGTGGAAAAGGCGGCTGGCTTTCCTGGGATGCCGGCGACAATGAGACAAGGGAAGATTATGAGATGCTTCCGGAGGAACGGAAATATTTCCAGGAGATCGGAGAATATCTGGACAGCAAAAAAATCTCCATGGAGGTTGCCAGAACAGAAGGGATCATGACAGCTCGCAGGGCATCCGGAAGTCAGATCTATGACTGCTATATGGAAATTTCCGATGCAGTCCTCACAGGAATCCGTCAGAATGAAAAACTGGATATCGACAAAATCCGAAAAGATCTGATCTATGGATTTTACAGGTGTACCACAACCTCCGAGGCGTTTGGTTTCCTGAGAGAATATATTTCCGATCTGATCGAAAACTTTGAGAAGAAAAAAGAAACAAAAGAGCAGAAACCCATCACAGAAGCCAGAAAATATATCCAGGAGCATTACCTGGAGCCTCTGAAGCTGGAAGATGTAAGTAAACACATCGGATTTAACGCTACATATTTTTCTTCGGTTTTCAAGAAGGAAACAGGGAAGAACTTTCTGGACTATGTGACAGAGCTTCGCATGAACAAGGCAAAACAGCTCCTCTGCAGTGGTGAGATGTCTGTGAATGATGTGGCAGAGGCTGTTGGCTATCAGGACCTGAAATATTTTTCCAGATTGTTCAAAAAGAATGCCGGGATCAGCCCGTCCGATTATAAGAAAATGTATCAATAGGAGGAGGCCTGTGAGAGTGCAATGAGCCGTTTTATGACATACATTCGTTTTATTAAAAAACTGAAGCAGTTTCATAAAAATCGAAATTTGGAAAATGTGCTTCGGGAGGACTGGTCGTCATGCAGAGAGCTGGAAGAATTCTGCAGGGATATCACAAGCATCACGGAGGCCGGACCGGAAATGCGTTTTCAACAGAAGCAGGCGGAGTATCTGGCACTGCAGAACCAGATCAATCCTCATTTTCTTTATAATACCCTGGAAGCCATACGTGCGGATGCCCTGATCGCAGGTGTGGATCAGATTGCAGATACCACAGAAGCGCTGGCTACCTTTTTCCGTTATACCATCACGGATGTGGAACGGCTTGTGACCTTGTCTGATGAGCTGGAAAATGTGGAAGATTATTTTACCATTCAGAAATTCCGCTTCGGTGATCGGATGAATCTGGAACTGGAACTGAACGATGAGGAGCTCTTAAGCGCCAGGATGCCAAGGCTTGTGCTGCAGCCTCTTGTGGAAAATGCGGTTGCCCATGGCCTGGAAGAAAAGACAGGAGAGGGAACCGTGAAGGTGGTAGTGGAAAGCAGCCGAAATGTTCTTTATATTTATGTAAAGGATGATGGTGTAGGTATGGATACCGAACAGATGGAGAAACTCAACGAAATCTTTTCTGCGCAGAACCGTACCAGGAAACGCTTTGGAGATGGCAGGAACCGAAAGGGTGGTATTGCACTTCCCAATGTAAACAGCCGCATTAAGCTGCTGTTTGGAGAAGATTACGGACTGCATGTGTTCAGTTCGGAAGGAATGGGAACCGAGATCCGCATGCTTCTCCCGCTGATCTACGATGACGGAGAAATCAATCTGAGGTAGCGTAAATGAAAGAAGAACTTCTTAGAATTGAAAATGGCCTTCTGCCTGTAAAAAATAAAAAGATCATTCTGGATCTGGAAATTTCCAGAGGAGAATGCGTGGGAATTTTTCCGGACAGTATCTCGGACTCGGATATGATCCTGAATTTTTTTCGCGGGACTATGGATCTGAAAACGGGAAAAACATTTATCTGTGAGGAACAGGCGGACAGTATGTCCATACACAGGGAGATTTCCAACCGGGTTGCGGTTCTGGAGAGAAAAACCGATTATTCGCCGGAACTGACAGTAGGAGATTATCTTTTTTCCCTGAAAGGAAATCTTGGGATCAGGGACCGCAGGGAAATGAAGAAAAGGTTCAAAAGCCAGGAGGCTTTGGAAATGAAGGAGCTGCTGTGTGGGGAAATTGACTGGAAGGACCGCATCCGGGATCTAAGCCCCATTGATTATGGAAGGGTATTTTTGTTCCAGTCCTGGCTGTATGATGTGGATATCCTGGTTTTCAGTTTCCTGACAGAGTATCTCCGGCCTGATGATATCGAACGTTTTATGGAATACAGCGAGCTTCTTCTCCAGAGAGGAAAGGCTGTTTATATTCAGGATCAGAGTTATGAATTTCTGTTCCGCTACGCCGGAAGGATCGATATCCTGAAAAAAGGTCTGATCTGTTACCGGCTTAGTGTGGATGAGTATGAAAAAGAAAAACTGTATACAGCAGCTTCTGGTGTATGGAAAGGCGCTGTACCGGTCACGGCAGGAAAAGGAAGGATCATTCTGGAAATGGATCATATAAAATTTCATGATCAGGAAGAGGAACCTTTTTCACTGAAGGTCAGAAGCGGAGAGATCGCGGTGATCCGTGACAACGATTACAAAACAGCCAGCAGATTGGTAAACACGCTGGCCGGCAAACAGAGATGGAGAGAAGGAGAAATCCGCATTAACGGAGAAAAAGCAACCCCCGGAATTCTGAAAAATTACCTTGGAAAAAAGATCGGCATCCAGACCTCTGTTACCAGCAGAAAGGAAAGCACCCTGTTTAAAAATCTCACAGGCCTGGAAAATTTAAGCCTGGTCCTTGCACCGAAAGCAGGAAAACGCATTGTGAGAAAAAAACTGGAGCAGAATATCCTTCAGGAGAGCAGCCGGTGGTTTTCAGAAGAACAGATGCTGAAAAAAACAGGTGAGTGGTCCCAGAAGGATTACCTGATCCTTTCTTATCTGAAGTGGTATATGCTGAATCCGGGAATCCTGATCTGTTTTTTTCCTTTTAACGGACTGGAATATTATCTGTATGACCAGGTTGTGGAAATGATGCTGATGTGCCTTGGAAAAAGCATGGGAATCCTTCTTCTCACCGGAGAAGCAGGCGGGATTTCCAGCAGATGTAACAACAAAGAGTTCTTAAATCGCCTGCGTATTGTGTGAAAAATATAAAAATCCAAAAATCATCCCCCCTGATATGAAAAATGTCGGTTGGAAAGTGAGCATAAATTGTTTAATATATGCTCATAAACAAACCAAAACATTATCAGGAGGGATTTTTAATTCCCCTGTATGGTTATTAAGCGAGGAAAAAGGAGAGGAAGGGAGAAAATCTATGGAATATGTTCTTGAGCTGAAAAACATCTATAAGTCATTTCCGGGTGTGAAGGTTCTCGAGGATGTTACCCTTCAGGTCAGACCAGGTGAGGTACACGCCCTGATGGGTGAAAATGGTGCCGGTAAATCCACACTGATGAAGATTCTAATGGGAATTTACAAGGCAGACCAGGGAAGTATCTTTCTGGAAGGTAAAGAAACTGTCATACACGGGCCGAAGGATGCCATGAGCAAAGGAATTTCCATGATCCATCAGGAGCTGAACACAGTGCTGGACATGGAAGTGGCAGAGAATGTTTTTGTTGGAAGAGAGCTTCTTAAAAAAGGATTTGAGAAGCTGAAGATCGTGGATATCGCCAGAATGAGAGAGGAGACCGGCAAATATTTCCGGGAAATGAATATCGATATTGATCCCCGGGCAAAGATGCGTACCTTAAGTGTAGCGGAAATGCAGCTGGTAGAGATTGTAAAGGCAATCTCACTGAATTCCAGGATCATTGTTATGGACGAGCCTACATCCGCCATCACAGAGAAAGAAGCAACTGTACTTTTTGCACAGATCGAAAGACTGAAAAAACAGGGTGTTGCCATTATCTATATTTCTCATAAGATGGATGAGATCTTCCGGATCTCAGATACCATCACAGTTTTAAGAGATGGTCAGTGGATTGGAACCAAACCGGCAAAAGAGCTGGATAACGATATGTTGATCAAGATGATGGTAGGTCGTGAGCTGACTGACATCTATCCAAAGGATCCGGTAGAGATCGGAGATGTGATTCTGGAAGTAAAAAATCTTTCCAGAGGAAAGAAAGTACGCGATGCAAGTTTTTCACTGAGAAAGGGAGAAGTTCTTGGAATTGCAGGTCTGGTGGGAGCCGGCCGGAGCGAGCTGGTGGAGACGATCTTTGGATTATATCCGAAAACCGGCGGACAGATTTTCCTTCATGGAAAAGAAGTACATATAAAAAGTGCGGCAGATGCCATTAAAAACAAAATGGCCCTGATCACAGAAGACAGAAAGCAGACAGGACTGAACCTGATCGTTTCTGTAAAAGAAAATATCGCTTCTGTATCCATTGGAAAACTTTCCAATCACGGAATTGTAAATGATAAGAAGATCAATGAAGTATCTGAGAAATATATCAAAGAGCTGAAGATCAAAACTCCTGACGGAAACGCCATTGTAGGAAACTTAAGTGGTGGTAATCAGCAGAAGGTAGTACTTGCCAAGTGGCTTCTGGATGAGCCGGATATCATAATCTTTGATGAACCAACCAGAGGAATCGATATCGGAGCAAAAAGAGATATTTACCTTCTGATCAACAATCTGGCAAAAGAAGGAAAAGCGGTGATCGTAATATCTTCGGAAATGGCAGAGGTTATGGGAATCTGTGACAGGATTCTGGTCATGGCAGAAGGAAGGATCAACGGAGAGGTCCAGAGAGAGGAATTTTCTCAGGAAGTAATTATGGGATATGCCTCTAATATAACAGGAGGGGAACAGAAATGAAAGCAGCAGCGACTACGAAGAATAAGATAAATTTTAAAGAGTTTGGTATTTTTATAGCGTTTTTTGCACTGGTAATTGTGCTGATGATCATTTCACCAGATGCATTCGCAAAACCACGAAACCTGATCAATATCATCAAACAGGCATCTGTTAACGGTATTCTTTCCTGTGGAATGATGTTCGTAATCATTTCCGGAGGAATCGACCTGTCAGCTGGTTCTACCATTGCTTTTGCAGGTGTTGCAGCTGCCTACTGTGCACAGAATCCGGACGGAGGAATCCTGGTTCCGATCCTGGCAGCTCTGGCAGCAGGTGCTATCGTAGGTCTGATCAACGGATTTGGTGTTGCGTACCTGAATCTTCCGCCATTTGTCATCACACTGGCAACCATGACAGGAATCCGAGGTCTGGCGCTGATCTTAAGTAACGGTTCTCCGGTTTACGGACTGAACAAACCGTTTGAGCACATGACAAGCTTTTTCCTTTTCGGAAAGATCCCGCTTCTGGCAGTTTACTTTATACTGATCGTTCTTTTCTGCGGATTCATTCTTACAAAAACGGTTTTCGGAAGAAGAGTATATGCGATCGGTGGAAGTGAGACAACCGCAAAGGTTTCCGGAATCAATGTAAAACGTTATAAACTGGCTGTTTATACTATCTGCGGTGTACTTGCAGGTATTGCCGGACTTCTGGTTGCATCCAGAACTGTTCAGGGTTCTCCGACAGCCGGTGAAGGATATGAGATGGATGCCATCGCAGCCGTTGTTATCGGTGGAATCAGCATGTCAGGTGGTGCAGGAAAATGGTACGGAACCATCATCGGTGCTCTGTTCCTGGCGGTTATCGGAAACGGACTTGATATCCTGGGTGTATCATCCAACTATCAGAAGATCATCAAAGGTGTGATTATCGCAGTTGCCGTATATGTAGACTTACGAGGCAAAGCGAAACAGGAATAAAAAATAATAATGTAAATATTAAAAACTAAATGTATAACGGAGGGAAAAGGTATGTTTAAAAAATTACTCGCAGCAGGACTGGGACTGGCAATGACAGTATCCATGATGACAGGATGCTCTTTGGTATCCGACGGAAGCTCTTCTTCTGACACAAAGACAGAGGAGAGTGCGGCAGCAGACAGCTCTGAGGACAGTTCCGAGGCAGACAGCACAGCAGATGCTTCCAAAGAGGAATCCGAGGATGCAGGAAGCGGAGATCTTATCGAAAAGAAAATGGCTCTTTTTATGACACATATGTCAAATGAGTTTACCGTTACTCTTTCCAATGCAGCAAAGGATGAGGCTGCAGAGAGAGGCTATGCGCTGAATATCTACGATGCAAATCAGGATGCACAGAATCAAGCAGATCAGATCGAGCAGGCTATCACCCTTGGTGTGGAAGGTATCATCATCGAGCCGGTATCTGTTGACGGTGTCGTACCATCTGTTAAAGCTGCAAAAGAGGCAGGCGTTGATGTCGTTATCGTAAACCAGAGAATCAGTGATCCGGAAGCTGCTGACTGCTATGTAGGTGCAGATGCGGCAACCACAGGTTCCAAACTGATGGAAGAGGTTATGAAGGACATCGACGGAAAAGGTAATGTAGCTCTTCTTCTTGGACCTATGGGTTCTGACGGACAGTTTGGACGTTCTGAAGGCTTTGACCAGGTACTTGCAGATTATCCGGATGTAACCGTAGCATTCCAGGATACTGCAGAGTGGCAAACAGAGCCGGCACTTACCATTGTTGAGAACTGGCTGAACGCAGGAAAAGAGATCAGCGCAGTAGTTGCACAGAATGACAGTATGGCTGTAGGTGCTGCGAAAGCCATTGCAGATGCACAGAAGACAGGTGAGATCAAAGTATATGGAATCGATGCTACATCGGAAGGACTTCAGGCAGTTCTGGATGGAAAGCTTCAGGGAACCATGGCACAGGGTACTGCTGACCAGGGAAAATTTGCAGCAGATGCATGCGCAGACCTTCTGGATGGCAAGGAAGTTGATTCCGAGACCATCGTAGATAACGTATACTACACAGCAGACAATGCTCAGGAAGCACTGGATGCCATTGCAAAATAAGTAAAACAGAGATATGCGAAATATATGAAAACGGGCGGAAGGCGGGAAGGTAAATTTCCCGCCTTCTGTTTTAACTGAGAAATTGGGAGGGTTTTAACATGAAAATTGCATTTGATGTAGATGTTCTGGCAAAACAGATGGATATCAACCGTATGGTCCACCAGGTTGCTGACTGGGGTTACAAATATATTGAACAGTCTCCGCACCCCAGGATCAATCCTTTTTACAAGCATCCGCTTTTTTCGAAGGAATGTGAAATGGAATACCGGGATGCGCTGCGTGAGACCGGCGTGGAGATTTCTTCCTTCATCTGTGTCTACCGCTGGTCCGGCCCTACAGAGGAGGAGCGTCAGTTTGCAGTTGCCAATTGGAAAAAAATGATCGAGATCGCAGTAAACATGGGAGTTCCTGTGATCAATACCGAGCTTTCCGGTGATCCGAACCAGGCAGAGATCTGCAACGGTATGTGGTTCCGTTCCATGGAAGAACTTCTTCCGATCATTGAAAAAGAAGGCCTTCGTGTGGAGATCCAGTCTCATCCCTATGATTTCTGTGAGCTGAATAATGAAACCTGCGATATGGTAAAATCCTTCCGTTCCAAAAATCTGGGTTACGTATATTCTTCCCCTCACGGATTTTTCTACGATCAGGGAAAGGGTGATGTGGAAAGCATGCTGAAATATGCAGGCGATGAACTGACCCATGTGCTTTTTGCAGATACCTTTAATCAGACTATGGACTGCCGCTACATTCTGAATCCGCCGTCACTGAACGGAAGGGGAAAAGCAGATGTGACGGTGCACCAGCATCTGGCCATGGGCGAGGGAGATGTTGATTTTGACGGTATCTTCCGTACCTTAAGAGAAATGGATTTTGCAAAGAAGCAGCTTGCACCGGATGCCCCGAAGGTGGGTGGTGACAATATCGCCTGTGTATCCATGTTCGGCTTCCCCGAGAAGATGAACAAGCAGGCTCCGGAGGCGAGAGAAAGGATCGAAAAAGAACTGCTGAAGTAAACTGAATATTCTTGCATAAGCTGTCGCATTAATGTGCTACAGCTTATTTTTTTGAAAAATACCGATAAAAATGTGGACAAAACCAAAAATAATGGTTAATATATACACATGCCTAAAAAACAAAATATGAAAATTATGCGAAATATATAATATAAACCCGGCGTTGATAAAAAATATATAGATATATTTACAAATCAACATCACGGATATCAATACCTGAGGAAGTGGGAAAACAACGGGAGGAAGAGGATATGTTGAAATTTTTTAAAGGAAAAGATAAAGGAAATTTAATTTATGCACCCTGTAAGGGTAGAGTGGTTCCCCTTGCGGAGGTTCCGGATCCGGTCTTTGCGGATAAGGTACTGGGTGACGGTTTTGCCGTGATCCCGGCAGACGGCAGGATATATGCTCCGGCAGACGGTGAGGTGGCAATGGTATTTGATACTCTTCATGCTGTTACGCTGACAAGTACTCAGGGAGCAGAAATACTGATACATATCGGACTGGATACAGTCACACTTAAGGGCGAACCCTTTAAAGCCCACGTTGCAGCAGGTGACAAGGTCAAAAAAGGTGACCTTCTGATAGAAGCTGATCTGGATAAAATCGAGAAAGCCGGTTTAAACACAATTATCCCGGTTCTGATCTGCAACACAGATGATTACGGAAAGATAAGCCTCCAGAAGGAGGGGGATGTTTCGACAGAAGAAGCAGTCCTCAAGCTTTCATGATCATCTTCATGCAGCTGACAGGCTTATAACAGCCCGGAGATAGTAGTAATTTTCGGGGTGTTATAACCGGAGTGATCCGGTCAAATATATTTATTTTAAGGGAGGGGAAATATATGAAATTTCTTCAAAAACTGGGAAAAGCGTTAATGCTTCCAGTGGCAGTACTGCCAATCTGTGGTATCCTCATGGGTATCGGATACAGGTTATGTCCGGCAACCATGCAGGGTGGAGACATTCACGGCGCAGCCAATCTGATCGGTCTGTTTTTGGTTAAGGCAGGCGGAGCGCTGATCGACAACATGGCGATCCTTTTTGCTATCGGTGTTGGTGTCGGTATGTCAGAAAAGAATGACGGAACCGGCGGAATTGCTGCACTTGCATCCTGGCTGATGCTCACAACACTTCTTTCTACAGGATTTGTTACAACCATCATTCCATCAATCGCTGACAGTGCAACAAAAACTCTTGCATTTGACAAAATTGCGAATCCTTTTATCGGAATCCTTGCCGGTATCATCGGATCTACATGCTATAACAAATTCAAGAGCACCAAGCTTCCTGACTGGCTGTCATTCTTCAGCGGCAAGCGTTGCGTAGCGATCATCGCAGGAGTGGTTTCCATTATCGTATCTGTTGTATTACTGTTTGTATGGCCATTACTTTTCAGCGCACTTGTAGCATTAGGAAAAGCGGTTGCAGGTATGGATGTTGTTGGTGCAGGTATCTATGCATTCCTGAACCGTCTGCTGATTCCTACCGGATTACATCACGCACTGAACAATGTATTCTGGTTTGATACCATTGGACTTGGTGATCTTCAGCGCTTCTGGGCAGGTGAAACCTCTGCAGATGTATCCTGGAGCCTTGGAATGTACATGTCCGGATTCTTCCCATGTATGATGTTTGGTATTCCTGGTGCAGCACTTGCAATGGTTAAATGTGCGAAACCTGCAAAGAAAAAAATCGCGATCGGTCTTGTTGCATCTGCAGCAATCTGTGCATTTATCTGTGGTGTAACTGAGCCGTTCGAGTTTGGATTTATGTTCCTTGCTCCTGGCCTCTATGTGATCTATGCATTACTTTACGGTATCTTTACCATGATCACAGTTGCTCTTGGATTCCGTGCAGGCTTCAGCTTCTCCGCTGGTGCGATGGATTTACTTTTCTCATCCTCACTTCCGGCAGCACAGAAGACATGGCTCATCCTTCCTCTTGGAATTGCAGCATTCATCGTATTCTATGTTGTATTCCTTTTTGCCATCAAGAAATTTGATCTGAAGACTCCGGGAAGAGAAGACGATGACGATCTTGAGGCAGAGAAGAATATCGAGCTTGCAAATGATGATTATACTGCTATTGCCGCGAAGATCCTGGAAGGCTGTGGCGGAAAAGAGAACATCACAAGTATCGATAACTGCATCACAAGACTGAGACTTGAGGTTAAGGATATTACAGCTGTAAATGATAAAGTGATCAAATCTGCAGGTGTTGCAGGCGTGATCAAACCTGGAAAAACTTCTGTACAGGTTATTATCGGAACCAAGGTTCAGTTTGTTGCAGATGCATTTTCTGAGCTTTGTAAATAATGGCTTTTTTGGAGTCAGGTATTTGTTAAAATAATTATGGGGGCAGCAGAACTGTGAAAACGGTTCTGCTGCTGTTTTTTTGTATACCTTATATTGACCGATACTTTCAAAAAGCGTACAATGTTACTTCGATAAAAGGCAATCGGTCAGTGCGTTTACAATTGCAATATTTCTACAGGGGGAATGAAGTTAATGAAATCCTGCATATTTCACAAAAAATATCTTTTAGCCGGTATATATATTATTTTTGTTCTGTTTACCTGCTGTAATTCCCGATTTTATCATACACCGCTGGCAAAAATATGTTCCGTAACAGAAAAACAGACTCTGAGCAGAGAAGGAACCAGGGGCTCAAAAGAATATTATTATACTCAGAATATTACGGCACGGATATTAAACGGTCCGCATAAAGGGGAAAAAATAACGGTCTCTAATGAATATACATCTTCTCAGGTTCAGACCAAGAAATATCATAAAGGAGACACCGTTCTTTTAAGCGGTTCAAAGGAAAGCCCCGGAAAAACGATACGTTCTGTAAAAAGGGATGGGTATCTGGCATTACTGGCAGGAGGATTATTTTTTCTTCTGATCTGCATTACAGGAAAGCAGGGATTTTACACGATCATATCACTGATACTGAATACAGTCATATTTGCGTATGGATTTCAGGCTTTTACAGAAGGGAAAAATATTTTAAATATCTGTAATGTCATCGCAGTTCTTTTTTCACTGACTACATTGATCTGCTTAAATGGAATTCATAGAAAAACATTTTCCTCAGTTCTTTCAACACTGTGTGTTCTGTTTCTGATCATGGCATTGTTTGAATTTTCTATTTATATGTACGGAGATCTGGATTATTCCAATCTGGAATACCTTGGAAGTACAGGCAATTCAGCAGATATATTCTGGGCAGATATTATGCTGACAGGACTTGGTGCAATTATGGATGTGACGGTGACGATCAGCGCAGCAGTAGGAGAGATCGTGCGGAAAAATCCATCGGTTTCTCTGAAAAGGCTGATACATTCCGGTCGTGAAATCGGATATGATATTATGGGAACCATGATAAATGTACTGCTGTTTGTTCTGGCAAGCGGCATGATTCCCATGTTCATACTTAAGATGAATAATGATATAAGCTTTATAACGATCGTGAGATACCACATTCCATATGATATCTGTCGTTTTCTGATAGAAAGTATTGGAATTGTACTGGCAATACCGGTATCTGTTTTTATTGCTTCAGCGATTATGAAAATACCATCACGGAAAAGGGGTGTCAGAGAATGATCATTTTTCTTGCATTGATTTTAATTTTTCTGGTGATCTTGATTGGCGGAGAGCGTGGAGCCATGTCAATTATGACACTGGCGGGGAATATTGTAATTTTGTTTTTTTCAATTATGCTGATGTCTGCCGGTTTTCCTGTACTGCTCCTGATATTGGTGGCAGGTGCAGGTGTCTGTTATATTTCTCTGTTTTATCAGAACGGAAATAATCCAAAGACGCGGGCGGCTTTTCTGGCTACACTGCTGGTAATGTTACTTTTGTTTATTCCGATCTATATTATTACATGGAGATCAGGAAGTTACGGGTTAAATGAGTTGCAGATTTCGGAAGACGATTTTATGTATTATTACAGTACGGACCTTCATATTAACATGCTTCATGTAGGAATATTTGTAACTGTTTTCAGTACTCTTGGGGCTGTTATCGATACAGCATTATCTGTAACATCTTCTGTATATGAAGTCTGGACTCATAAAAACAGTCTGACAGCGAAAGAGCTTACAGCTTCCGGCTATCAGGTTGGAAAAGAAATTATCGGAACAACGGTAAATACGTTGCTGTTTGCCTATCTTGGAGGAACTATTTTATTATTTTCATACATTCAGACACAGCAATATACCATGGAGATCATTCTTAATTCCCAGTTCCTATTCCAGGATGTTGCAGTCATGCTATCTGGTGCGGTAGCCTGCCTTATTACCGTCCCGGTATCGATCAGATGTATTATTCGACAGATCTCATGAAGTATATCTCCACTGCACTGAATACGGATCCATGGTCCCGATACAGATGTTCTTTCCTGTATTCAGCAGACGTGGGCTCTCTTTTATGAAAGCAGTTATTATATTTATGTATTTATGGGAGTGTTTTTACAGGCAGTTCCATTTCTGATCCTGGGAGTCCTTCTATCTTCGGCGCTTCAGACATATGTATCGGAAAAATGGATCGTAAAATTACGTGAAATGTGAAGAAAGTGTGAAATTAGCACTCGCCTCTTGACAGTGCTAATAATGCGTGTTATAGTACATACAGAACAAAGGAAGAGAGAAAAAAGAAATCTTCCGGAGAAAGTTCTTACAGAATTTGCAGATGTTTTCAGAAACAGTAAATTAAAAACGCCTGCGCAGCACGCAGCGAATATAGATCAGGAGGAATGAGTTATGTTAATGCCAAGTATTTTCGGAGAAGATTTATTTGATGATTTTATGGGATATCCGACAGGCCGTCAGGCAGCTGCCAATGCTTATCCTCAGGTGAAGGATATGATGAAGACAGATATCCGTGATGTAGATGGCAATTATGAACTGGAGATCGATCTTCCGGGATTTAAGAAAGAGGATGTGAAGATCCAGCTGAAGAATGGTTATCTGAACATTCAGGCAACCAGAGAAGAGAAGAAGGACGAGAAGGATGATAAAGGTAAATATGTTCGCAGAGAACGTTATACAGGAACCTGCAACAGAAGCTTTTATGTAGGCTCGAGCATTAAGCATGAAGATATCCATGCGAAATATGAGAACGGAATCCTTCATGTAACCTTCCCGAAGGAAGAGACCAAGAAAGAAGCAGAAGAGAAGAAATTTGTTTCTATTGATTGATCAGCATTTATTGTGAAGCCCCGGTACTGGATTGCAAGCTCCGGGTGATGGGATATAGCATAATAACAATATCCGGAACAACCCAAACGGATATTGCAAATATTAAAGCTCCAAATTGCACATCGCATTTGTTTATATAAATGAATATAACCCCCTTTTTTCCACCCCTCTGCCAATGTCCGGCAGAGGGGTTCTTTACGTTTCAGCCTGAAGTGCAGAGGTGAATTCTGATTACTGTTTACTGGTAATATTCCGCGAGGTGTTTTGTGTGAGCGAAGGTCACAGAAAACTCGAGACATACCGCGCGAATTTATGCGATCAGCATAAATTCTGTGCATCGCGAAGCGTGTTGCTGAGAACGGAGTGAACAGTAACGAATTCTGATTAACTTTACACTCTTTCCTCACTCTGTTATACTTGGAACAGGTAAACAGCGGAAATTCGGCAATACTATAAAATTGGGGAAAGAGTTTTTACAGAGGTGAATATATGGGAGATAAGATCAAGGTTATCATGGACTGTGATCCTGGAATCGATGACGGGATCGCACTGGCATATGCGGCAGCACATCAGGATGAACTGGAGCTGCTTGCAGTGACGACATCTGCAGGAAGTACCAGGATAGAAAGAGTGACCAAAAATGCACTGGAGCTGGTGGATTTTTACGGACTGAAGGTTCCGGTGGCAGGAGGCCAGGACCGTCCTCTTGTGAAAGCGGCAATTTATGCGGAAGAATTCCACGGAGAGACAGGGCTTGGCCATTGCGTACTGCCGGAAGCAAAATCAGAGGCTGCTTCTGATAATGCAGTGCTTTTTATACGTGACATTCTGAATGCCATTCCGGAGGGCGAGCAGGTAGTAATGATCGAAACTGCACCAATGACTAATCTTGCACTTCTGTTGAAGGTTTTTCCTGAAATAAAGAATAAGATCAGAAAAATTGTATTTACAGGCGGCGCAGCAAAAGGCGGAAACATCACACCGGCAGCGGAATTCAACATCTACGCAGATCCGGAGGCGGCAAAGATCGTATTCGATTCCGGAATCCCACTGATCATGTGTGGACTGGATGCTACCCTGAAATGTAATCTCACCAGAAACCAGATCATGAAGCTGTGCCAGTCCGGTGATCCAGCAGCCAGAGCCTGTGGAGATATGGCTGGCTACGTACTTGAAAATTTTTCCAAATATCGCTGCGTGGCAAGTATCCATGCTGCTGTACCGTTTATGTATCTCATCCATCCGGAGTTCTTTAAAACAGAAAAAGTATTCCTGGATGTGGATTGTTCAGACGGTGCCGGACGGGGTGCCACATTATGCGATTTCCGCTGGTGGCTACACGAAGAAGACGAAATGAAAGATATGATTCTGACAGATGCAGATACAGAAAGCTTCCAGCAGGAGTTGTTTGAAGCGATTTATTCTGTGTCCGAATGCAAAAATATGAAATAGCCGGACAACGATCCGGAAACAGCTGCATCTATGAAGCAGCTGAGCAGTCAGATAAGAGGACAGAAAACCCATGAACTATATTGTATTTGACCTGGAATGGAACCAGAATCCGGATGGAAGAAGACATCCGGATAGTCGGCTCCCGTTTGAGATCATAGAGATCGGGGCAGTAAAATTAAATGAAAAAAGAGAGATCGTTGATACTTTTCAGTGCCTGATCAAGCCCAAAGTGTACCACTGGATCCACGACAGTATCCACGAAGTGATCCACGTGGATTATCATGAACTGGAAAAAGGCATCCCTTTTCCAAGGGCGATCCGCAGATTCCTGGAATGGTGCGGGGAGGAGTATCGCTTTTTTACCTGGGGAGACCAGGATGTGATGGAACTTCAGCGCAATATGAAATACTATAATCTTCTGAAGCTGATGCCAGGGCCGGTGCATTACTACGATGTGCAGAAACTTTTCAGCATAAAATTCGAGGACGGAATATCCAGGCGTTCCCTGGAATATGCTACAGACTACCTGCAGCTTCCCAAAAGCCGGGATTTTCACCGGGCACTGGCAGACGCCAGCTATACTGCCAGGATACTCCTGGAGATCGATGAAGCCTGCATGATCCGCCATCCGTCCCTGGATGTATATCAGAATCCAAAATCCAGAGACAGCGAGATCTATATTTCCTATACAGACCATGACAAGTTTGTGTCCAGGGAATTTGTATCAAAGGAGCGTCTGATGAAGGACCGTACTATGGTAAGTACCATGTGTCCTATCTGCAGATGCCCTGCCAAGAGGAAGATCCGCTGGTTCAGTACCAACAATTCCAAGGTATATTACAGCCTTGCCCTTTGCCATGAGCATGGACCTGTTGCCGGAAAGATCCGGATCCGAAAAACCGACGAGGGAAAATATTTCGGGGTGAAGACCCTGAGAGCAGAAGATACAGAAGCGGCGGATGAGATCCGTGAAAAGCACGAATCTCTCCGCCGCAGGAAAATGTTACGAAGCCAGGAGAAGATCTGATACGATGTTTCGTTCGTATTGCATTCCCCATCCGACCATTTGTTTCTTATAATAATATTTGCTTTTCAGACGCAGTGGGCCGACAGCATTCTGAAGAACGGCCTGGCGTTTGTTAAGCTGTGATTTTTTGATACCTTTTGGAAGAGTCACATAAACCTTTGTCTGATAATAAAACGGATAGGTGTTTCCGTTATTCTTAAGGATATATTTGTCACAAGGGAGTACCTTAAACGGGACTGGCTCCATGGACACCTTCATATCCACCTTTTCAAAATTTTCAAAACCATAATTAAAAAGAGAAGCGGTATCGCTGTAAGCATTTGCCGCGGAAGTAGAATTCAGGATCACGGCTACCAGCGTTATATTTCCCCGTTTGCAGTAGGTGACAAGTGTGTTGCCGGATGCATCCGTGTAGCCTGTTTTTCCGCCACGGACGCCTTCATAATAATATTCGCCGTTTTTCATCATCTTGTGATGATTGAGCAGCTGGCGGGCTTCCGCAAATTTATTGGTAGGCGGGATCTCGTAATAACGTTTGGTGCAGTATCGCCGGAAAAGAGGATTCAGCCAGGCGGATTTGGCGATCTTTGCCATGTCGGAGGCTGTGGTGTAATGATTCTCATCCGGAAGACCGTTGGGATTGTTAAAGTGTGTGTTCTTGCAGCCAAAAAGCTTGGCGCGCCAGTTCATGAGTTCTGTGAATTTCTTTACAGAGCCGGAAACTTCTTCCGCAACGGCGACAGACATTTCATTAGCGGACTGGAGCATGACAGCCATCAGGGCCTGATCCCTGGTGAATTCTTCACCGGGAGCAGCATAAATACTGGAATCTCCGGCAGTTACACTGGTGGAAGCGTTCTCAGATACGGTAATGTTTGTCTTAGCGTTCAGATTTTCGCAGGCAAGCAGTGTAGTCAGGATCTTCGTGATGCTGGCAGGGTAGAGCTGTGTGTCCGCATTTTTGGAATAAAGAACGGATTCTGTATTTACGTCCATAAGGACTGCAGCCTGTGCTTCGATGCCGGGACCTTTGGGCCACCCGTCAATGGAATCGGTGTCGGCAGCCTGTGAATAATAGCTGGAGTGAGCAGGCGTGACTGCTGCGGCCTGACCATCAGGAATCGGTGTGGCAGTGACGATAGGATCACCATATTCATCGTATCCATAGGCAGCCGCCGCGCAGGGAGCTGCGCCTGTGAGCAGGATCCCTATGCCGAGAATGCCTGCAAAGATCCGGCGCAAGGATCGTTTTTTCATATTTTTCATAACAAGATACCTTTCAGTGATAAATCCGGGCGAGAAGGTTATTATTCATTTGAGAATCAGTAACCGAAAAAATCTTGCCCGTTTTGTGATGAGGTGCAGTATTTCATTAATTATAGCATTGTATTAATGAAACGCTGTATTTTTGCCCTCAAGATTCTGTAGTAGTATACCACTTTCCTCCCGGAAAAACCACTGACAGACTATGAAAATTCCATTAAGACTTTTTTTGGATTATGTCAAAATATTATTGATTCACCTTGCATTTCAAACGTAGGATGTTTATACTATGGATTTAGACAGAGTAAATTTTTTTAAAAGCAAAGGTAGGATGTTTAATGAACGAGAAGACAATCAGTGCTGAGATCCTGAATAAATATCCCATTCCGGACGTGGCGGAAGTGGACAGGCTTCTGACTGAGGAGGCAGAAAAATTCGGCTTAAAGATCATAGTTCTTGACGATGACCCCACAGGCGTGCAGACAGTACACGATGTGTCCGTTTATACGGACTGGAGTGTAGAGAGCATGAGAGAAGGCTTTGCAGAGAAAAACAAGCTTTTCTTTGTACTGACCAATTCCCGTGGTTTCACAGAAGAAGAAACCATAAAGGCTCACCGTGAGATCGTAAACAATGTTCAGAGCGCAGCAGATGAGGCCGGCATGGAATATTGCATCATCAATCGAAGTGATTCTACTTTGAGAGGACATTTTCCGCTGGAAACCAAAATTGTAAAAGAAGAGATGGAAAAGAGAAATCCATGGAAAGTGGATGGCGAGATCCTTTGTCCTTACTTTAAAGAAGGCGGAAGATTTACATTAAACAATGTCCATTATGTAAAATATGGTGATGAGCTTGTTCCGGCAGGTCAGACCGAGTTTGCAAAAGATGAGACTTTTGGTTATACATCCAGTAATTTGTGCGAGTATGTAGAGGAGAAGACAAAAGGTGAGTTCAAGGCAGAAGACTGCGTTACAATTTCCCTGGAGCTTCTTCGCAGCATGGATTACGCTAAGATCCGGAAAAAACTTATGTCAGTGGAAAACTACGGAAAGATCATCGTAAATGCCATTGACAATATTGATGTGAAGATTTTCTGTACAGCGCTTTACCGTGCCATTGCACAGGGAAAACATTATACTTTCCGTACAGCAGCAGCCCTGGTAAAAGCATTCGGCAATATTTCCGACAAGGCTTATCTTGCCAGGGAAGAGATGATAAACAAAGAGACAGCGGCAGGAGGTATTATCGTCGTAGGAAGCCACACAGCCAAGACAACTGCACAGTTAAATGAGCTGAAAAATATTTCCGATATTACATTTATCGAGTTAAATTCCGATCTGGTCCTTGAAGAAGGAAAACTGGAGGAGGAGACAAGACGTGTCCTTACCATGATCCAGGATCTGATCCGCAAAGGAAACACAGTGTGTGTTTCTACAAAACGTGCGCTTTTAAAAGTAGAAAACGATACACCGGAGGAAGCACTGAAGCGTTCTGTAAAGATCAGCGATGCCCTTCAGAAATGTGTGGGAGAGCTTGAGGTGACACCTGCCTTTGTAGTTGCAAAAGGCGGCATCACATCCAGTGATGTAGGCGTAAAAGCCCTGAGAGTAAAACATGCAAAAGTCCTGGGACAGATAAGACCTGGAATCCCTGTATGGCAGACAGGCAGAGAAAGCAAATTCCCTGGGATCCCATATGTGATCTTTCCGGGAAATGTGGGCGAGATCAAAACCTTACGTGAAGCAGTAGAAATTTTAATGAATAAATAAAGGAGATCAGAAAAATGAAAGTAGGATTAATTTATACCAGTACAACACCGGAGCTTATCGAACTTGTAGAAAAAGAAGTAAAAGGACAGCTTGGAGAAGATGTAGAGTTATACAGCATTGAGGATCCTTCTATCCTGGCAGAGACAAGAGATGCAGGATATGTTACACCGAAAGCAGCAGCCAGACTGATCGGAATGTACATGAAGGCAGTAGGCGAGGACTGCGAGGCAATGTTAAACCTGTGCTCATCTGTAGGTGAAGTTGCAGATGCAGCCCAGGATGCGGCAAAATATATCGGTGTGCCGATCGTCCGTGTAGATGAGGAGATGTGCCGTGAAGCAGTACGCCAGGGAAAGAAGATCGGCGTAGTGGCAACTCTGGCGACAACACTGGAGCCAACCAAAAACACGATCCTCCGTATGAGCCGTGAGTGCGGAAAGCATGTGGAGCTGGTTGACTGCCTGGTAGAGGGAGCGTTTGGCCTGAATCAGGATGAGTTCCGCGCAAGAATGGCAGAAAGCATTGAGAAGATCGCAGATGATGTGGACGTAGTACTTTTTGCACAGGGAAGCATGGCATACTGCGAGGAATATATTGCTGAGAAATTCGGCAAAATTGTTCTTTCAAGCCCGAGATTTGGAGCTGCTGAGTTAAAGAAAGCACTGGTGAAGAAGGGAACAGTAAAATAAAATGAGTGAAACTGGGAAGAAAAAATCAGTAGTTGACAGAGTTGTGGATGGAATTGTATCCGGGATCATTTCAGGGGAATTCCAGCCCGGCTCAAAGCTTCCCACAGAAGTAGAATTATGCAGACAATATGAGGCCGGAAGAAATTCTGTGAGAGAAGCCATCAAGAAGCTGGAGGCAAATGGTGTTGTCTATATTAAACGTGCAGACGGTACATTTGTCAGCGAAACTTATAATCAGAAACTGCTTGACCCCATGCTTTATCAGATCATCCTGAAGAAAAACAGTTGGAAGGACTTTGTACAGCTTCGGGCTGTTATTGAGATCGGAACCTTAAATGTGATCCTTGAGAATGATCCGGATGAAGAGAAAATAAGAAATCTCTATGAGATCCAGGAAAAGATGGAAGCTGCGCTGAATGAAAAGGAACCGGATCCAAATCGGATCATGAGGACAGATACAGAATTTCATGCAGGAATTGCGGCGCTTTCAGACAATCCTCAGATCGTGACCATTACAGAATATATAACAAGACTGACAGTTCCTTCTCGCCTGGAGGCCATCTGCAAGGTCATAAAAAAAGGCGAGGTTTCCCACTTTGCAGAGCTTCACAGGGAGATTCTGGAAGTAATCTCAAAAAGGGAAAAGGACAAGATTGTCCAGACTGTAACTGATCATTATGTATATTGGAATGGAGAAAAATTATGAAAAAAATAATGCTTTCTGTAGCACCGGTAAGTGCGTCAGATACAGATATCAATCCGAGAAAAATCGCAGATGATGTTATTGAATGTTGGAAACTGGGAGCATCCATGGTTCATCTCCACGTAAGAGACGTCCATGGAAAACTCACTCCGGATATGACACTTATGGATGAAACAATCAGATATATCCGCGAAGCCTGTGACATTGTAGTTGAGATTTCCACAGGCGGTGTTTCCGACCTTACCATCAAAGAGAGAGTTCAGCCCTGTTACGCGCCGTACACAGAGGCAGTCAGCTTAAATGTAGGTTCTGTAAACCTTGGAAAGGCCGTTTATCAGAATCCCATTGATGATGTGGAATACTGTGTTGGCGAGCTGATCCGTGAAGATAAAAGACCGGAGATCGAGGTATTTGAACTTGGAATGATCAACACAGTCCGTGAGCTGGATGAGAAATTCCACTTTGTAGACCCGATCCTTTTTGCCCTGGTATTCGGCCATGGCGGAGAGATGCCTGCAACGGAAAATGCACTACGTCACATGAAAGAATATCTCTATGAGACATTCCCGGATGAGGGCAAAGTATTATGGGGATACACAGAGGCCAACCGTAAAGATTTCAAGATGGTAAGCAAAGCCCTGGATATGGGAGCTGTATCCTTAAGACTTGGTTTTGAGGATTCCAACTATCTGGAAAACGGCGTGCAATGTACAACCAATGCAGAGCTTATCAAAGCGGCCGCAGAACTGCTCCGTGAAAAAGATATGGAACCGATGACCCCTGATGAAGTAAGACAGATGTTAAAGATAAAGGCATTATAAAATATGGCTGACAAGATGAAAACAAACAGACGTACTATTCAGCAGCAGATCCAGGTGGCGATCATAGCCATCTCCATTCTGTCCATGCTGATCCTGGGTGTCAGTATTTTTGCGCTGACCACAAATAACATAGTGGAAAATTATCAGCAGGATTTTTATTACAGTCTACAGACTTCAGATAATATTGTGGAGCTTCAGCTTGACAGTATCATAGAGGAAATGAGAAATCTTCTTCTGAAAGACTCCTACATGAATGCTCTTTCTCAGGCAGGGGAAGAACCGGGTTCCTATTTTTCCTCAAAAGAAACAAGAACCCTGGAAAAAAGTGTAAATGAACTGACCTTACAGCAGGCATCTGTTCAGGAAGTATTATCAGTCAGCCTTAATGGAAAACTTTATATTCATTCAAAAAAGTCCGACCTGTCACAGTACACTTCGTTCTATAAAGACGGAGAGATACTGAAACAGGCCTGGATAAAAGAAGCCCGGGATGCAGATGGAAAAGAGATCATCCTGGGCAGTAATGCGCTTACGGGAAAAAATGATACATTGTCCATAGTGAAGTATCTGCGCGGTTCCCGGGAGGATAGCGGAGTAGGCTATCTGATCGTAAATGTATCAAAAAATATTTTCAAAATGGCATTTGAGAACAGAGGAAATTATAAGACCAACTGCTTTATGGTCATCGACGAAAACACGGATGATCCCCTTATTTATTTCCAGGGAGACGACAGCTATAAAGAGGAGATCTACAAAGCGTATGTCTCTGCTCTTTCAGTGACATCTCAGACACCGTATATTTTCAGTGCCAGGGAAAGTTTTGTAAATGGCTGGACTCTGGTGAGCGGTATTAAGGCAAGCGAATTAAATGCACAGAAGGTCAATGTGGGTATCCTGATCGGGGTGATGATCCTGCTTCTGTTTGGCATTGGCATGTTTGTGGCACATATGATTGCCATGAAGATCTATATGCCTCTGAAAAAACTGGAGCGCACCATGCAGAGTGTGGAAGAGGGAACACGTAATATCACAGAAGAATTTGATGACAGTGAGATCGGCCTTCTGGGACAGAAATTTAAAGAAATGGTCAACAATAATCTGGTATTAAGGGAACGTCTGCTTTATGCCAAGATCAGGCAGAGAGAGCAGGAGCTGCATCTTCTCCAGGAGCAGATCAACCCGCATTTTCTTTATAATGCCCTAGATGCCCTTTACTGTATGGCCATTGTTCATGAGGAGGATGAGATCGCCACAATGGTGGCTGCTCTTTCTGACAATTTCAAGCTGAGCCTGAACAAGGGAAGTAATCTGATCATGGTAAAGGATGAGATCCAGCATATCCGCTCATACATTACCATTCAAAATATGCGCTACAAAGACAGATTCCATCTGAAGATCCAGGTGGATGAAGATCTTATGGAAAAGAAGATACTGAAACTTCTTCTCACACCTTTTGTGGAAAATGCGGTATATCACGGACTGGAAACCAAAATGGGTGATGGAAATATCTGGATCACAGGTCAGGTAAATGAAAACAGGATCATCTTTACCATTATTGATGATGGCGTGGGGATTGATGATATGTCCAAGCTGGATAAAGGCTATGGAATCAATAATGTAAGAGAAAGAATTAAACTGTATTACGGTGAAAATTCAGAAGTAACGATCACAAGTGAGCCTGGAAAAGGAACCCGGGTAAAGATCATTCTGGCAGAAAATGAAATGAGGATATAAGTGAAACTATGAAAAAACTGGTAGTGATCGATGATGAATATCTGACCATTGAGGGAATCCGTGTAATGCTGAAAAGGATTGGTGCGGATTATGAGATGGCAGGCTCTGCTTCAGATGGTCAGATGGCACTGGAACTGATTGAAAATGTACATCCGGATGTTGTTTTCATAGATATTCGTATGCCCGGGCTTTCCGGTCTCGAGGTCATCGAACATTTTTATAAAAAATATCCGGATATGATATTTGTGCTGGTAAGTGCATATAAAGAATTTGAGTATGCCCGTAAGGGAATGGAGCTGGGAGTCCACAGTTATATAGACAAGCCGGTAACTATGGACAAACTGAAGGCTACCCTGGAAAAGATAGATGAAGAATTTAAAGAACGGCCCAGCAAAACAGATGTGGAGAATGAAAAACAGATCCGGGATCTGAGACTTTCCCTCAATGCTGTTGTGGAGATGATCAACGACAGTAATACGGAAAACTGGGAAGAGGAAACACGGAGGATCCAGCAGCTTCTGAAAAAAGCAGGATATGGCCTGCCAGAATACAAAGAAGAGAGCTATAAACTTATTACCGCTGCTTCTGCGGCCTTTTATGAAAAGTGGAAGCAGTATGAACATGATTTTAACTTCCCTCTTTTTAACAATATTGAAGAGATGAAGACAAAGGAAGAGGTAGATGAGTATGTCTATCTCATCCTGCAGCGTATTTTTGAAAAGATTTCCGTGAGAAAGATCGGAAGTTCCCACAGGGTTATCACACATATACTGGACTATATTAATCAAAATTACAGCCAGGATTTCGGCCTGAATGAGATGGCAGAGATGGTACACATGAACCATGCTTACCTGAGTATTCTTTTTAAGGATGAGGTGGGGATCAGTTTTGTGAGATATCTGACCCAGATCCGTATGGCCCATGCAAAGGAACTTCTGCTGAAAGGTGCCAAGGTACAGGAAGTAAGTGAGGCTGTAGGCTACAATAATTATCGGTATTTCTGCAATATTTTCAAAAAAGAAGAGGGTGTCACTCCTATGCAGTTTAAAGGTGGTGTCCGTAAATCAAAAGAAAACTGACAGATTTGATCTAAAGAAATATGACAAACATAAAAATCGGATTCTATAAAATTTGGACATTTTCAAAAAAATGACAGACTATCAATCTGAAACGTAGGATGTTAGAATAAAGCCAGCTTAAAGATAACGATATCACAAAAGAAATGTATTAGGAGGTTTTGAGAAATGAAGAAAAAAGCAATGGCATTAGTCATGGCTGCAGCAACAGCGATCTCATTAATGGCAGGATCCTTAAGTGTAAGCGCAGCAACAGATCCTGACACATCAGCAGAGAAAAAGATCAAGGTTCTTTCAATCTGGGCAGAGGACAGCGCAGATGGAAAAATCCTTACAGGAATGCTTGACAACTACACCAAAGATGTAAATCCGAATTTCAGCTATGAATATGAGTATGTATCAGCTTCAGACCTGAGCACAAAGATTTCCACACTGGTAGCATCCAACGATCTTCCTGATCTGTTTGCTTACTCAGCAGGTGTTCCGTTAAGAGAGCTGATCCAGGCAGGAAAAGTTGTAAATGTTTCCGAAGAGCTTAAAGCAATGGGCGATGAGGACAAAGTCATGGACAGTGCAAAGAGTATCATGACTTCTCTTTCTGACACAGATGATCTGTATGATCTTCCATTCGGAATGAATATCGAGGGATTCTGGTACAACAAATCTGTATTTGAGGATGCAGGCGTAGAAGTACCGACAACATGGGATGAGCTCCTTCAGGTATGTGACACATTAAAAGAAAAAGGAATTCAGCCGATCGCAACAGGCGGATCTGACAAATGGCCTACAACACGTATCGTAAACGCTTACGCATATCGTACAATGGGCGCAGATGCAGTTAAGAAAGCATGCGAGGGCGAGACAAAATTCACAGATGACGGATTTGTAGCAGCAGCTCAGATGGTAGCAGATATGGCAGACAAAGGATACTTTGGCGAAGGTGCTACAACAGTTGATAACACAACTGCTGAGGGAATGTTATTAAATGGTCAGTGTGCAATGCTCTATGACGGAAGCTGGTTCACATCTTCCATTACAGATGAGGAGACAAACCCGTCCGGAGAGGACAACATCGGATTCATGGGAGTTCCTGTAGTTGATGAATCTGTAAGCGAAGCTTCCGAGCTTCCTGCAAACTGTGGTAACATCCTTTGCCTGTCTCAGGACAAATATGACGGAGCAATGGCAGGATTCTTACAGTACTTCGTTGAGAACGTTGGTAACTACGCGATGGGCGACTATCAGTCAGTACGTGGTTATACATACGATGTAGATACAAAAGATATCAGCTCTGTTACCCAGACAGTAATTGATGCTATCGCTGATGCAAAGACTTCTACCGCATGGTGGGAAGCATACATGAATGATGAGACAAAAGCAACTGCACAGGATAATATTCAGTCTGTATTAAATGGAGATATGGATGGAGCCGCTTATATGGATTCCATTGAGGAAGCATATACAATCAGCAACTAAGCTGTAAGATCAACGGACTAATTAAGAGTATTGGGAGTGGCAGGATAACAGTTATGTCATTTTCAATACTCTTTTTATGAGAAAGGCAAGGAAACAGGATGAAACATGTATTAGGAAATAAAAAGGCAATTGCGCTGTTTGTTGTTCCGGGGCTGATTCTTTATGTGGGACTGGTATTCGTACCTGTAATCTGGTCCTTTGTATATTCTTTATATTCAGGAACGCCGGGACTTAGCTGGAGCTTCAGCGGCCTTAAGAATTATTCAAAACTTCTGATCGACTCAAAATTCCACGAATCACTTATGGTAACGATCCGGTATATTCTTACCACCATGCTTGGTATGGTAGTGCTGGGACTGGCACTTGCCATGATGTATCGCTTCTGGCTTGTTAAATTCAAGAACCTGATTCGTACTATCACATTTTTCCCGGTAATCCTCCCGACAGTAGCCGTTGGACAGTTGTTCCGTAAGATTTATGAGATCCAGCCAAACTATGGTCTGTTAAACAGTATTCTGGATGCGATCGGTCTTCATGATCTGGTACAGCCGTGGATCGGACAGGCAAGCACAGCATTAGGGTGCTTAAGTGTCATGGATATCTGGGTGTCTGTAGGTTTCTATGCGGTAATTTTCTACGGTGGTCTTATTGATATTCCGGATGATATTATTGAGGCGGCAAAGGTTGACGGGTGTAGTTCCTGGCAGATGTTCAAGAACATTATCTTCCCGCTGCTCCGCCCGATCACTATTACATGTCTTGTATTTGCATTTGCAGGTACTGTTAAAGTATTCGAGTCCGCAATCGCCCTTACAAACGGCGGTCCGGGAAGTGCAACAACAACATTATCCATGTACATGTACAACGTGGCATTTGAGTACAGAAACTACGGATATGGAAGTGCGATTGCCATCGTTATTTTCCTGATCTGTATTATCGGAACAAGAATCATCCGTTTCTTTGATGTAAAGGAGGCATAAAAAATGGAAAAAAAGACAATCACTCCGGTGGATGTTATTAAAAAGATCATTATTGCACTGGTTGTAATTGTTGATGCATATCCAATCTTTTGGTTGTTCACATGTGCATTTAAAAAATCATCTGAGTTTGTAACAAAGCCGTCCTTTGCGCTGCCGGAGGGACTTTACCTTAAGAACTTTTCAGAAGCATGGACCAGAGGAAACATGGGTCTGTATTTCAGAAACAGTTTGATCTATACAGCACTGGCACTTGTTTTTATTGTAATTTTAAGTATGACCATCGGATTTGCAGTAACACAGATGGAATGGAAAATGAAAAATTTCTTTGCAGACTTTTTCCTTCTGGGACTTATGGTTCCGGTTGCAACTGCACTGCTTCCACTGTTTCAGATCTACAATAATACAGGACTTACAAATACAAGACTTTGCCTGGTACTGACTTATATCGCATTTGGCCTTTCTCTTTCTATCTTCCTTGTAACAGGATATATGAGATCTCTTCCAAGGGAAATTCTTGAGGCAAGTGTTATTGACGGATGCGGAATTTATTCCATGATGTGGCACATTGTTTTCCCACTGATGAAAAATGCCGCAGTTACTGTTCTGGTTCTGCAGTTCTTCTATAAATGGAATGACCTGCTGTTTTCCATGACATTTATCAGTGACAGCAAACTGAAAACAATACAAACCGGACTTCTCTATTTTGAGAATGAGTTCGGAACAAAAGACTGGGGTGCGATCTTTGCGTCTATCGCGATCAGCGTATTCCCGATGCTTATCATCTATATGATCCTTAACAAGACAGTAATCGAAGGTATGACAAGTGGAGCTGTAAAAGGCTGATTTTAGGAGGAAAAACATGCTTGCGGATACAAGAAAATCGAAATATGCAAAAGTAAGCGGAGCAGAATATGACCAGATCAAATGGACCGGCGGTTTCTGGAAAGATGTTGTGGAGAACTGTGCAGAGAGTACAGTTCCTCACCTGCAGAAAATGTTTGAGGCACTGGATGCGGGACATGTAGTTGAAAATTTCCGTATCTGTGCAGGAGAAAAAAGCGGCGAGTTTGGCGGCAGTGATTTTGGTGACGGAGATTTTTACAAATGGATGGAGTCCCAGCTTTATTCTGCAGAACAGCTTCAGGACCAGAGCCGTCTGGACAAGCTGGACGAATATATCGACCTGATCGGACGCGCCCAGGAAGAGGACGGATATATTTCCACAAAACAGATCATCGGTATGCGTAACGGTACCCGTGAGGGAAGACTGGGAGATATCAACGAGTTCGAGGTCTACAATATGGGCCATCTGTTTACTTCTGCCTGCCTGTATAAGAGGATCACAGGAAAAGAAAACTTCCTGGATATCGCAAGAAAAGCAGCAGATTTTCTGGAAAACATGTATGCGGAAGCAGAGAAAAAAGGTGAGGTACAGACAGCAGTATGCCCGTCCCATTACATGGGCCTTATTGAAATGTACCGTACCACCGGTGAGAAAAAATACCTGGATCTTGCACACAAGGCGATAGTGCTACGTGATTCTGTAAAAGAAGGCATGGACGATAACCAGGACAGACTGCCGCTGAAAGAACACGAAAAGATCATTGGCCATGCAGTACGTGCCACATACCTTTACGCAGGAGTTGCAGACCTCTATGCAGAAGAAGGAGACAAAGATTATCTGGATGTCCTTCACAAGGTATGGAAAAATATGGTCAACACAAAGATCTACCTGACAGGCGGTGTGGGAGCTTTATATAACGGTGCTTCTCCTTACGGAGATTTCTGGAACCATCAGCTTATCCATCAGGCTTTCGGATATGAGTACCAGCTTCCCAATGTAACGGCCTACAATGAAACCTGTGCGTCCATCGGTCTTGTAATGTGGGCATACAGAATGTTTCTGATTGAGCCGAAGGCGGAGTATTTTGATGTGATCGAGCGTGCTCTTCTGAACGTAAACCTTGCAGCCGTAAGTCTGGACGGAAAGAAATTCTTCTATGAAAATATGCTGCGCAGGGCAAAGAAGCTTGAATATAAACTGATCTGGCCTCTTACAAGAACAGAGTATCTCATCAGTTACTGCTGCCCTCCAAACCTTGCACGTATAGTGACACAGTCCGGAGAGTATGCATATACAGTTTCCACAGACAGTGTTTACACCGGTATTTACGGAGAGTGTGATGCAGCCCTTACCCTTGAAAACGGTGCATCTTTCACTCTGAAACAGAAGACAGAATATCCGTATAACGGAAAGATCATCTTTGAATTTGAGAATGTTATCTGTGATAAACCGGTAACACTGAATTTAAGAATTCCCAAATGGGCAGAAAGCGGAAGCATCAGAGCTGGCGGCGAAGAGCGTAAACTTGATAAGAGTACAAGAGAGACTTATCAGGCAGTTCATATTGAGATACTTGCAGGTGCAAAAGTTGAGCTTGAACTTGACATGCCGGTACGCTTTACCATGGCACATCCGATGGTAGAGGAGGACAGTCAGCTTATTGCAGTGGAAAAAGGACCACTGGTATACTGCATGGAAAGCCCGGATGCAGATACAGATACACTGGATGATATCTGCATCAATATCCACAGCACATTTAAAGATGGCAAAATGGAGATTCAGGGCAGGGAGATCGGTGTTCTGGAGACAGAAGCCTACCAGATCGTCCATGAGGAGTATGATCCGGATGAACTGTATCAGTCCTTTACCGGAGAAAAGAAAAAGATTATTCCGGTCCGCCTGATCCCGTATTTTGCATGGGATAACCGTGAATACGGAGAAATGCGTATATGGATGCCATGGAGGGAATAAAAAATCCCTGAAAACACTTGACATATGGATTTTCCCCAACCTATAATAGACAGCGTATATAGAAAAAGCTGTGATGGAGACAGTAGGCCATATGGAAAGCTTGCAGCGAACTGGGGATGGTGGGAGCCCGGGACGAGTAAATATGGCGGAATATCACTCCTGAGCTTCAGTTCCGAAGTTGTCCGGCAGCAGCCGGAAGAATATCTGATATACAGATGATCATTAAGTAAGAACTGACGGATTTCCTCCGTTACAGGGAACATATATCGGCAGATACAAAGAATTGTCCGCCATGAACAGACATGGAACAACAGCCCGCGCCATAACACAGAGCATAAGAACACAGCAGAAGACGCAGGGATCTGGACACAGGCCCGTATAATGTAACAGGTGGTACAGCGAATCAGACTTCGTCCTTTTACAGGATGGGGTCTTTTTTTATAAGTGCCCGAAGCATTGGCACGAACAGGTATCTGTGAAGAAACAATCCGCTGTGGCCTTACAGATGAGGCAGCAGCCAGTAATCAGACACAGGAGGTAAATATTGTGTATCGTAAAGTTGACACGAATCTGAATTTTGTTGACCGTGAAAAAGAAGTCGAGAAATTCTGGAAAGACAACAAGATTTTCGAAAAGAGTATGGACAGCCGTAAGGAGGGCGAGACATACACATTCTATGACGGACCGCCTACCGCAAATGGTAAGCCACATATCGGACACGTTCTGACACGAGTTATCAAGGATATGATCCCGAGATACCGTACAATGAAGGGGTACATGGTTCCGAGAAAAGCAGGATGGGATACTCACGGACTTCCGGTTGAGCTTGAGGTTGAGAAGAAGCTTGGCCTTGACGGCAAGGAGCAGATCGAGGAGTACGGAATGGAGCCGTTCATTCAGCAGTGTAAGGAGAGCGTATGGAAATACAAGGGAATGTGGGAGGATTTCTCATCTACCGTTGGTTTCTGGGCTGACATGGAGCATCCGTATGTAACATACGACAATAACTTTATCGAGTCCGAGTGGTGGGCATTGAAAGAGATCTGGGAAAAAGGTCTTCTTTATAAAGGCTTTAAGATCGTTCCTTATTGCCCACGCTGCGGAACTCCTCTTTCCGCACAGGAGGTTTCTCAGGGATACAAGACTGTTAAAGAGCGCTCTGCGATCGTACGTTTCAAGGTTGTTGGTGAGGACGCATACTTCCTGGCATGGACAACAACACCATGGACACTTCCATCCAACGTTGCACTTTGTGTAAATCCGGATGAGATCTACTGTAAGGTAAAAGCAGCAGACGGCTATACCTACTACATGGCAGAAGCACTTCTGGACAAGGTTCTCGGCAAGCTTGCAAAGGATGATGAGCCTGCATATGAGATCCTTGAGAAATATAAAGGAACAGACCTTGAGCGTAAGGAATATGAGCCGCTTTTTGCATGTACGGGAGAGGCAGCAGCAAAACAGCGCAAAAAAGCTCATTTCGTAACCTGTGACAACTACGTTACCATGAGTGATGGTACCGGTATCGTTCATATCGCACCTGCATTTGGTGAGGATGACAGCCGTGTCGGACGTGAGTATGACCTTCCGTTCGTACAGTTCGTAGACGGACAGGGTAACATGACCAAAGAGACACCATACGCTGGTGTATTCGTAAAGAAAGCGGACCCGATGGTCCTTACTGACCTTGACAAAGAGGGCAAGCTTTTTGATGCGCCGAAATTCGAGCATGATTATCCGCACTGCTGGAGATGTGACACACCGCTTATCTACTATGCACGTGAGTCCTGGTTCATCAAGATGACTGCAGTAAAGGATGATCTGATCCGCAACAACAATACAATCAACTGGATCCCGGAGAGCATCGGTAAAGGACGTTTCGGTGACTGGCTTGAGAACGTTCAGGACTGGGGTATTTCCAGAAACCGTTACTGGGGAACACCACTGAACATCTGGCAGTGTGAGTGCGGACATATGGAATCCGTGGGAAGCCGCCAGGATCTCTATGAGAAGAGTGGTGACGAGCGTGCGAAGACTATCGAGCTTCACCGCCCATACATTGATGATATCACCATGAAGTGCCCGGACTGCGGAAAGACCATGCACCGTGTACCGGAGGTAATCGACTGCTGGTTCGATTCAGGAGCAATGCCTTTTGCACAGCATCATTATCCATTTGAGAATAAAGACCTGTTTGAGCAGCAGTTCCCGGCAGACTTCATCTCCGAGGCTGTTGACCAGACAAGAGGATGGTTCTACTCACTTCTTGCTGAGTCCACACTGCTTTTCAACAAGGCTCCGTATAAGAATGTAATCGTTCTGGGACATGTACAGGATGAGAACGGACAGAAGATGAGTAAGTCCAAGGGAAATGCCGTAGATCCGTTTGATGCACTGAACAAATATGGTGCAGATGCTATCCGCTGGTATTTCTACATCAACAGTGCTCCATGGCTTCCGAACCGTTTCCACGGCAAGGCAGTTGTAGAGGGACAGAGAAAGTTCATGAGCACTCTGTGGAACACCTACGCATTCTTCGTACTGTATGCGAACATTGACAATTTTGACGCAACTAAATATACTTTAGATTACGATAAGCTTCCGGTTATGGATAAATGGCTGCTCAGCAAGCTGAATACCATGGTGAAGACTGTCGATGAGGATCTTGGTTCCTACAAGATTCCGGAGGCTGCAAGAGCGCTTCAGGAATTTGTTGACGATATGAGTAACTGGTATGTAAGAAGAAGCCGTGAGCGTTTCTGGGCAAAGGGCATGGAGCAGGATAAGATCAATGCTTACATGACACTTTACACAGCACTGGTAACAGTTGCCAAAGCTGCAGCTCCGATGATCCCGTTCATGACTGAGGATATCTACCAGAACCTTGTAAGAAGCATTGATGCAGACGCTCCGGAGAGTATCCATCTCTGCGATTACCCGGAGGTAAACGAAGCATGGATCGACAAGGATCTTGAGGCAAACATGGAAGAGCTTCTTGAGATCGTTGTTCTCGGACGTGCATGCAGAAATACCGCAAACATCAAGAACCGTCAGCCGATCGGAACCATGTATGTAAAAGCTGAGAAAGCTATGGATAAATTCTACACAGATATCATCGCAGATGAGCTTAACGTAAAAGAAGTGAAATTCGCAGATGATGTAGAGTCCTTCATTTCTTACAGCTTCAAGCCGCAGCTTCGTACAGTAGGACCGAAATACGGCAAGCTTCTGAACGGCATCCGTACCGCACTCTCCGAGGTCGATGGAACCGCAGCAATGAAAGAGCTGAGAGATAATGGTGTTCTCGTTCTTGACATTGCCGGAAACAGAGTCGAGCTTGCAGAGGAAGACTTATTGATCGAAACAGCCCAGAGCGAGGGCTATGTGACAGAGACAGACGGTGAGACATCCGTTGTCCTTGATACAAACCTTACACCTGAACTGATCCAGGAGGGCTTTGTCCGCGAGATCATCAGCAAGGTTCAGACCATGCGTAAAGAGGCTGGTTTCGAAGTCATGGACAAGATCATTGTCTATGCAAAAGATAACGATAAGATCATGGATATCATGAAAGCAAACCAGGATGAGATCAAACGTGAAGTACTGGCAGAAAACATTATTCTGGGAGAAGCAGAGGGTTACACCAAGGAGTGGAACATCAACAAAGAGGCTGTAACACTGGGAGTATCCAAAGTACAGGAGGAAAACTAATGATTGACAAGCAGTTTGAGAAAGAGGAATTCAAAAAAAGTGTAAAAGAAAACGTAAAATTCCTTTATCGAAAAACACTGGAAGAGGCTACACAGGAGCAGATCTTTCAGGCTGTAAGCTACACTGTGAAGGACGTGATCATTGACAATTGGCTCAAGAGCCAGAAGGCGTATGAAAAACAGGATCCGAAGATCGTATATTATATGTCCATGGAGTTCCTTATGGGCCGTGCCCTTGGAAACAACCTGATCAACCTTGGTGCATACGGCGAGGTTAAGGAGGCTCTTGAGGAGCTTGGACTTGACATTAACTGCATCGAAGACCAGGAGCCGGATCCGGCTCTTGGAAACGGTGGACTTGGAAGACTGGCAGCATGCTTCCTGGATTCTCTTGCAACTCTGAACTACTGTGCATACGGATGCGGAATCCGTTACCGTTATGGTATGTTCAAGCAGGAGATCCGTGACGGTTATCAGGTAGAGGCACCGGATAACTGGCTGAAGAACGGCTATCCTTTCGAGCTCCGTCGTCCGGAGTATGCAAAAGAGGTTCATTTCGGCGGATATGTACGCGTTGAGTGGGATCCGGTGAAGAACGAGAATAAATTCATCCATGAAGGATATCAGGCAGTTAAGGCTGTTCCTTACGATATGCCGATCACAGGTTATAATAATGATGTTGTAAACACACTTCGTATCTGGGATGCAGAGCCGATCGTAGACTTCAACCTTGACTCTTTCGACAAGGGTGATTATCACAACGCAGTAGAGCAGGAGAACCTTGCACGTACTATTGTTGAGGTACTTTATCCGAATGATAACCATATGGCAGGTAAAGAGCTTCGTCTGAAACAGCAGTACTTCTTCGTATCTGCCAGCCTTCAGGCAGCGATTGCCAAATATAAGAAAACACACGATGACATCACAAAGCTTCATGAGAAGGTTGTATTCCAGATGAACGATACTCATCCGACTGTAGCAGTTGCAGAGCTGATGCGTCTTCTTATGGATCAGGAAGGTCTTGGCTGGGATCAGGCATGGGATATCACAACAAAATGCTGTGCTTACACCAACCACACCATCATGTCCGAGGCACTTGAGAAATGGCCGATCGAGCTGTTCTCCAGACTGCTTCCGCGTGTATACCAGATCATCGAGGAGATCAACCGTCGTTTCATTCTTGAGATCCAGCAGAAATATCCTGGAAACTTCGAGAAGATCAAGAAGATGGCGATCATCTATGACGGACAGGTTAAGATGGCTCACCTTGCGATCGTTGCAGGCTACTCTGTAAACGGTGTTGCACGCCTTCATACCGAGATCCTCAAGAATCAGGAGCTGAAGGATTTCTATGAGATGATGCCTGAGAAGTTCAACAACAAAACAAACGGTATCACACAGAGACGTTTCCTTGCTCATGGAAACCCGCTTCTGGCTGACTGGGTAACAGACAAGATCGGACCGGACTGGATCACAGATCTTTCCCAGCTTTCCAAGCTTAAAGTTTACGCAGACGATGAGAAGGCTCTTCAGGAGTTCATGACCATCAAGTTCAAGAACAAAGAGCGTCTTGCAAAATATATCCTGGAGCACAATGGTGTTGAGGTTGACCCGCACTCCATCTTCGATATCCAGGTTAAGAGACTTCATGAGTACAAACGTCAGCTTCTCAATATCCTGCATGTGATCTATCTGTACAACCAGATCAAGGCACATCCGGAGATGGATTTCTATCCGAGAACATTTATCTTTGGTGCAAAGGCTTCCGCAGCTTATGCACGTGCAAAGAAGATCATCAAGCTGATCAACTGTGTGGCAGATGTTGTAAACAATGATGCTTCCATCAACGGCAAGCTGAAGGTTGTATTCATCGAGAACTACCGTGTATCCAACGCTGAGATCATTTTTGCGGCAGCAGATGTTTCCGAGCAGATCTCCACAGCAAGTAAAGAGGCTTCCGGTACAGGTAACATGAAATTCATGCTGAACGGTGCTCCGACACTGGGAACTATGGATGGTGCCAACGTTGAGATCGTACAGGAGGTTGGCGAGGAGAATGCATTTATCTTCGGTATGAGCTCCGACCAGATCATCAACTATGAGAATAACGGCGGTTATGATCCGGACTTCATTTACAATACAGATCCTGAGATCCGTCAGGTACTGATGCAGCTGATCAATGGAACCTTCTCCAGCGATACAGAGATGTTCCGTGACATCTACAATTCACTTCTCGACAAACGCAACATGCCGAGACCTGACCAGTATTTCATCCTTGGCGACTTCCGTTCCTATGCAGAGGCACAGAAGCGTGTTGAGGAAGCATATAAGGATGAGAAACGCTGGGCTAAGATGGCACTTCTCAATACAGCATGCAGCGGTAAGTTCACATCCGACAGAACTATCCAGGAGTATGTAGATGATATCTGGCATCTGGATAAGGTTGTTGTGAAAGAGAACTAAAGATATATAAAGTAATCTGCAAAGTATTACCATAAAATAAATTTCCACACAAAAACAGGGCGCGTCAGAAGTGGTGACGGCCCTGTTTTTTGTGTGGAAATTATGCCGGATTGATGACGATCCGGTTCCGCCTGGCCAGTGCAATGGCGATATGGCAGCCTTCCGCAATGGCGCAGGCTTTATCGGCAAAGCTGATGATCCAGGCTTCTTTGTTGCGTGGAAGAGGTCCCAGAGGGAACATATGTGAGAGAATTGCGTCCAGTTCTCTGTCCGTCATATCAAAGTGAGTGGCACTGTTTTCGGCGGCAGCCTTCGGGTGATAAAACGCCTGATGCTCACCAGTCGGTGTCTCTGCTTTAAAATCGTAGGGACAGAAATCGTGGAGAAGTCCTGCCCTTGCGGCGGCTTTCTCGTCACATCCCAGCTTCCTGGCAATGAACCAGGAGAGGTAAGAAACATTGATACTGTGCATGAGCCGTGTGGTCCACTGGTGGTGGGTGTACAGGCTCAGCTTCAGGAACTCTCTGTTACAGAGGATGTTCTTCACAAGCTCATGATATTCCTGTGAGACCTCGTCCGACACTGTGATATCCATCGGCAATCACCTTCTTTCTTCTGTTTATAATTTCATTATGACGCTTATGGCGAAAAATGCAATAAAGTTTATATTTTTTTTATAAATTAGTTGAGACAAATTTTTTCAGAATGGAATCTTCTGTTTTTCATCTGTTTTCCATGACCGGAGATATGGTATAGTAATGAACAGAATTGGTGTCAGTGAAAATATTATGAAAAGACGGAGGAGAGAGAACGAATATGAAACCAGAAAAACTGATTGAAGTACTTTCTGTTGCAGAACGATTAAAAGATGCAGTGCGTCATTGCTATACATCCGGAGGCAGGCGGGAGAGTGTTGCGGAGCATTCCTGGAGAATTTCTCTGATGGCATATTTTGTCAGCGACGAGTTTCCGGAGGCAGATTTTCTGAAGATCATGAAAATGTGCCTGATCCATGATATGGGAGAAGCTTTTACCGGGGATATCCCAGCTTTTGAAAAAACAGTAAAAGATTCAGAAAAAGAAGCCGATGTGCTGGGTGAATGGGTGAAAACTCTGCCGGAACCATTTGATAAAGAGATGGCAGAACTGTATCAGGAAATGGAAGCACAGCAGACTCTGGAATCCAGAATTTACAAAGCCCTGGACAAACTGGAAGCTCTGATCCAGCATAATGAATCTGACATCAAAACCTGGATACCGCTGGAATATGACCTGCAGATGACCTACGGAAATGAGCAGGTGAAATTCTCAGATTATCTGACGGAGCTTCGGGCACAGGTAAGAGCAGATAGTGTACGGAAGATTGAAAAATTTGCACATTGATGTGCAAATTTTTATCCGAAAAGACAGAAAAAGAGAGAGCCAGATTATATGGCTCTCTCTTGTAAAAATCCTTATTTTAAGAGGATTTCTTATTTACCAAAGTATCTCTTAAGCAGACCAGCGAATGCTTTTCCGTGTCTTGCTTCGTCTTTAGCCATCTCATGTACTGTGTCGTGGATTGCGTCAAGGTCAGCTGCTTTCGCACGTTTAGCAAGGTCGAATTTACCTGCTGTAGCACCGTTCTCAGCTTCTACACGCATCTGAAGGTTCTTCTCTGTGCTGTCTGTTACAACTTCGCCAAGGAGCTCTGCGAATTTAGCTGCATGCTCTGCTTCCTCGTAAGCTGCTTTCTCATAGTAGAGACCTACTTCCGGATATCCTTCTCTGTGAGCAACTCTTGCCATTGCAAGATACATACCAACCTCAGAGCACTCGCCCTCGAAGTTTGCTCTCAGGTCTGCAAGGATGTCTTCACTGACGCCCTTAGCTACGCCTACAACATGCTCAGCTGCCCATGTGAGCTCGCCTTCCTGTTTGGAAAACTTGGAAGCTGGTGCTTTACATACTGGACAGACATCCGGTGCCTGCTCGCCTTCGTAAACATATCCACATACATTACATACCCATTTTGCCATAGTTTTATTCTCCTTTTCTTATAAAAATTTTATTTTGATTTTATTGCTTCTCTTAATTAATAATAGTAATTATTACTGTTTTATAGTATCATGTAGATGCGTTTTTGTCAAGACTATTTTTCCTCTTTTTTGAGACATTCCTTACAGATTCCATAGAAGCTGGCGTCTACGTTGAAGACCTTGCCGTGGATGAATTCTGCGGCTGCCTGTTCCAGGATATCGTTGAGGTTGTCTGACTGCATGTCAATGACACAGTTGCATTTCATACACATGAAGTGTGAGTGTGGTGCGACCCTTCCATCGTAGCGGTCCGCGCTTCCAAAATTGGTCAGCTTCCGGATCTCGCCGATGTCACTGAGAAGAGAAAGATTACGGTAGACAGTTCCGAGACTGATGTTGGGATAGATCTGTCGAAGATTCTCGTATACTGTATCTGCCGTTGGATGATCTGTTCTGGATCTCAGGAATTCCTTGATCGATTCTCGCTGACGGCTGTATTTAAGTGCTGCCATAATGTTTCCTCCTATCAGTAATAGTAATTATTACTGATATTATAATAACTGACAGCCATGCTTTTGTCAATAGTTTTTTATCTGTTTACGGAAAAATATTTTGCCATTAATGATAGGATTTTATCAGTAAAAATTCTTATTGAAAAATTTTTAAAAATAAGTTGACATAGACTAACTTTAGTAGTATATTTACAGCAGTTAGAGAAATCTAACTAAAGCGTAAAGGAGAATGCAAATGACTTGTGAAAAATTTGAATCTGTCATAGGTTATCATTGTTCCCCTGTATTAATGGGAATGAAACCGGCGAATCTTGTTTCTTTTTCCAAGGTAAAGATGCCGGAGCTGCCGGAGATCATTTCGGATTATAAGGAGGGTCTTGAACAGGAAGGTATCCGTATGGAGATCATCTGTGGATGCAGGAAGCATTATCTTCTTCTGGTGTACCGGCCGGATATGCTGCAGGAATATCTTGCGCAGGATGAAGCCAGGAATCTTTTGCTTCAGGATGGCTATAATATAGATGGTTCTCTGGATGAGATGATCGCCCGTCTGAAGGAGCGGTTTTTTCATAAGACGGAGTTTCCTCATGAAATTGGGCTTTTCCTGGGGTATCCCATTGAGGATGTGAAGGGCTTCCGGAAGTTCGGGGGCAGTGGCTGCAAGATGTGTGGTTACTGGAAGGTTTATGATAATGTTGAGCAGGCTCGCAGGGTTTTTGACAGTTATGATAAGTGCCGGGAGTTTACGGCGGCGCAGATCCGTGCGGGGTATTCGATTTTGCAGGTTGTTGGTATGAAGCATCTCTGTACATCTCAGATGTGCGTATAATATAAAGTTTAAAAACAGGAGGTTTTTGAGATGAGCAAGGTAGGAATTATTTACTGGTCTTCTACAGGTAACACAGAGGCTATGGCGCAGGCTGTTGAGGAAGGTGCTAAGGCTGCTGGTGCAGATGTTGAGATTATGGAAGTGGCTGATGCTGATGTAGATAAAGCGCTTTCTTTTGACGTTCTGGCTCTTGGTTGTCCGGCTATGGGTGATGAGGAGCTTGAGGATGGTGAGTTTGAGCCGTTCTTCTCTGATCTTGAGGGTAAACTGTCTGGTAAGAAGGTTGCTCTTTTTGGTTCCTATGACTGGGGCGATGGTGAGTGGATGAGAACCTGGTGCGGCAGAGCTAAAGATGCTGGTGCTGAGCTTGTTGAGGATGAGGGACTTATCTGCAATAATACTCCTGATGATGAGGGACTGGCTGCTTGCCGTGAGCTTGGTGGTAAGCTGGCGTAAGGCTGTTGGATTCCGGATATAATTAATTGAATACAGAGTTGAGCATTGGATTTTGGAAGCTGCCTGGATGGTTTGTCCGGGCGGCTTTTTTTCTTTGATATGAGAAGGGACGCCCGTGAGGCGTGTGCTGGCTTTTCAGGGCGGTAGGGATAGAGCGATTCAGGTGTGGGAGTTTTGCTGTGTGGGTGTTGTTTTGAGGAAATATAGAAGAAATGAATATTTAAACGTGGGGAACTTGGTTGCTTTTGATATTTAGCTGTCCTAAAATAGATGGGGATGAAATAGTTGTACAGGGAGGTGTGCCGGATGACGAAGGATGAGGCGGAGCAGTATTTGTATTATGCGATGACAATTGGGGAGCAGCTTCTTTGCTGTGGTGCAGAGGTTGGGCGTGTTGAGGATACGATCCGTCGTATTTGTCTGGCTTATGGTGCTTCCCGGGCGGATGTTTTTTCGATTACGTCTAGTATTGTGACGACGATTTATGGTGAGAATTTCGGGATTTGTACGCAGACGCGACGTGTGCCGGGGATGGCGAATGATCTGGGGAGGTTGGATGATCTGAATCAGCTTTCCAGATTTATTTGTGAATTTCGGCCGAAGCCGGAAGAGATTCAGAGGCGGCTGGATGTGATACGGAATAAGCAGGGGTATTCTTTCAGGACGCAGATTTTGATTTATGCGGTGATTTCCGGTTCGTTTTCTGTGTTTTTTGGTGGGGATCTTAATGATATGATTGCTTCGGCGCTGATTGGTATTGCGTTGAAGTTGTTTGAGGCTTTTGTGAAGAGGGGGGCGCTGAATTCGCTGCTTACGGTGCTTTTGTGTTGTGGAGCGGGTGGTGTTCTTTCCAATCTTACGGTTCTGATGGGACTGGGACATCATGCGGATCTGATCAGTATTGGTAATATTATGTTGCTGATTCCGGGTATTGCGTTTACCAATTCGCTGCGAGATATGTTTTCCGGGGATACGATTACGGGGTTGATCCGGTGTATGGAGTCGATTTTGCTGGCGTTGGTTGTGGGCCTTGGCTTTACGGCGGCGAATCTGTTATTCTGATGGGATTCAGGCGCAGTACTGTAACAGAGACAGCGGTGTGTCCATGAATATGGAGGAAAAAATATGAGAGAGATCATACAGCTGATTGTATCCTTTACAGGATCCCTCGGTTTTGCGGCTTTATTTAATATACATGGCAAAAAACTCTGGTTCGCGGCTCTGGGTGGTTGTCTGTCCTGGGCGGTTTATCTGGCGGTGGAGTTTGTGACGCCGAGTCCTTATATCTGTGGGTTCTGGTCAACGGTGGCGATTACTTTGTATGCGGAGTGTATGGCGAGGGTACATAAGACGCCGGTTACGGTTTTTCTGGTTTCGGCTACGATCCCGCTGATCCCGGGTGCGGCATTGTATCGTACCATGAACTGGATGATGATGAGGAACTGGATGAATTTTCAGAAGGATGGGATCTATACGATTCTTTTTGCGGCCAGCATGGCTGCAGGTATGACGCTGACGACCATTGCTTTCCGGATGGCATGGCGGTGGATGTATAGGCAGAGACGGATGTAGAAATGAAATCGGAACAGCTTCTGGCAGCTTTTACAGACAGTTCAGGAGAGGCTGTGGCTGAGACAGAAGAAGTGCTGCCGGATACAGAAGACATCGATGAGGTTTCTGATGCGGATGCAGCATCTGATGTGGAACAGAATGATATAGCGGAAGAGGAAATTACTGCAGAAAACGAGTTGGAGGAGCTTCAGCCGAAGATTTCAGGAGAAAGTACAGATCCTGAGAATAGCGAAGCAGAGGAAAATACGGTATCAGAGTTTTCTGATGGAGAGAATGCAGAGAAGGACTATAAAGAAAAGATAATTAAAATAAGTATTGGAAATGGCGTTACCAGTATTGGAGATAGGGCATTTAAGAAGTGTGTAAGCCTTAGTAAGATAACATTCTCACAAAGTTTCGAAGGTATTTACAAAAATGCGCAATCTGTGAAGAGGCAGGAAATGCGAAGGTATTTTGCAGCACTTGCAAAAAGATTCTTGGTGAGAAGAAAGAAATTTCTGCAACGGATCACAGCTTTGCAGAATGGGTTAAGAAAACACCGGCAACGGTAACATCCGGCGGAAAGATCACCGCAAAAGCAAAAGGAACTGCAGTGATCACCGTGAAATCCGGAACCAAAACTGTGAAGTGTAAAGTAACCGTAAATTAATATTTCCCCGTTTACAAACCATCGGAAATGTGTTACGATATTTCCCATATGGAAAACTCATGGAAGAAGAGAGTACATGTGTACACCGTACTACAGGGAAATCCCCGGAGGACTTTTTAGATGCAGGCTGTGACGCAGTTGAAGTCATAGATCTGCAGCAGAGTGAATGGTAAAGGTTCACTTTATGCAGGAGTTCCGAGACTGAGAGGGATGTGCAGGCGCAGATGGAAGATGGCTTCGGAGAGGCATTGCTGAACCGGTTTAAACGCGATAAGCGAAGTGCGAATGTCCGATTTAACGGACACCGGCAGGCAGTGACAGGACCGCCTGTTATAGCGGAAGGGTATAGAGTTTGCTGTACCTGATGAGGTTTTTGCCGCGAGGCAGGAACGAAAAGAAGTGGTAACACGGGTAATAACTCGTCTTCTCATATCGTTATGGTATGAGAAGGCGTTTTTTTATGTCGCTGAGAATTACTTGGTAATCTTCCAATGTCCCCGGACAGGAAATTTCCTGTTTTGACGGAATATATTTTCAGTCCGTTATGAGTAAGTACACAATTTATTTTTATATTTATGGAGGAAAGAAAAATGGAAAAGCAGAGATATTATATCAGTACTGCCATTGCGTACACATCCGGTAAACCGCATATCGGAAATACTTATGAGGTTGTTCTTGCAGATGCCATCGCACGTTTTAAGAGACAGCAGGGTTATGACGTATATTTCCAGACAGGTACGGATGAGCATGGCCAGAAGATCGAGCTGAAGGCTGAGGAAGCTGGTGTTACACCGAAGGAATTCGTAGATAACGTTTCCGGTGAGATCAAACGTATCTGGGATCTGATGAACACATCCTATGACAAATTTATCCGTACAACAGATAAAGACCATGAAGAGCAGGTCAAAAAAATCTTCAAAAAAATGTATGCAAAGGGAGATATCTACAAGGGTCATTACGAAGGAATGTACTGTACACCATGTGAGTCTTTCTTCACAGAGTCCCAGCTTGTAGACGGTAAATGTCCGGACTGCGGACGTCCATGTGTACCGGCTAAAGAAGAGGCATATTTCTTCAAAATGAGCAAGTATGCAGACAAACTGATCGACTACATCAACACACATCCGGATTTCATCCAGCCGGAGTCTCGTAAAAATGAGATGATGAACAACTTCCTTCTTCCGGGTCTTCAGGATCTCTGTGTGTCCAGAACATCCTTCAAATGGGGAATCCCGGTAGATTTTGATCCGAAGCATGTTGTATATGTATGGCTGGATGCCCTGACAAACTATATCACAGGTATCGGCTATGACTGCGACGGAAACAGCAGCGATAAATTCAACAAATACTGGCCGGCAGACCTTCACCTTATCGGAAAAGATATCATTCGTTTCCATACGATTTACTGGCCGATCTTCCTGATGTCTCTGGATCTTCCGCTTCCGAAACAGGTATTCGGACATCCGTGGCTTCTTCAGGGCGATGGAAAAATGAGTAAATCCAAAGGAAATGTAATTTACGCAGATGAACTTGTTGAGTTCTTTGGTGTAGATGCTGTCCGTTATTTCGTACTTCACGAGATGCCGTTTGAGAATGACGGTGTCATCACATGGGAGCTGATGGTTGAGAGACTGAATTCCGACCTTGCAAACACACTTGGAAATCTTGTAAACCGTACGATCTCCATGTCCAATAAATATTTCAACGGAATCGTTGAGAACAAGAATGTTACTGAGCCGGTTGATGAGGATCTTAAGAACTTCATCCTTCAGGTTCCGAAGAACGTTTCCGCAAAAATGGACAAACTTCGTGTTGCAGATGCCATCACAGAGGTATTCTCCCTGTTCAAACGTTGCAACAAATATATTGATGAGACAATGCCATGGGCACTTGCAAAGGATGAGACAAAACAGGATCGTCTTGCAACTGTTCTCTACAACCTGGTTGAGGGAATCTGCATCGGCGCATCTCTTCTGAAATCTTTTATGCCGCGTACAACAGAGCGTATTCTTGTACAGCTCAACGCAAACGAGAGAACTCTTGAGGATATGGAGCAGTTTGGTCTTTATCCGTCAGGAAACCGTGTAACTGACAAACCGGAGATCCTTTTTGCAAGACTTGACCTGAAAGAGGTTCTTGAGAAAGTTGAGAAGCTTCATCCGAAGAAAGAAGAGCCGAAGGAAGAGGTAAAAGAAGAGAAAGAGGAAACTAAAGATGTGATCGACATCGAGGCAAAACCGGAGATCACTTTTGATGATTTTGAAAAACTTCAGTTCCAGGTTGGTGAGATCATTGCCTGCGAGGAAGTTAAGAAATCCAGAAAACTTCTCTGCTCTCAGGTTAAGATCGGAAGCCAGGTTCGTCAGATCGTATCCGGAATCAAAGCTCACTATTCCGCAGAGGAAATGGTTGGCAAAAAAGTTATGGTCGTTACAAACCTGAAACCTGCCAAACTTGCAGGAATCCTCAGCGAGGGTATGATCCTCTGTGCAGAGGATGCAGACGGAAATCTTTCCCTGATGGTACCGGAGAAAGAGATGCCTGCAGGCGCTGAGATCTGCTAAATATGAAACTGAATCATTTTGATGAAAATGGCAATGCTGTTATGGTAGACGTGTCCAATAAATCGGACACTCACCGTACAGCAACAGCTACCGGTTCCATTCAGGTAAGCCCGGAGATCATGGCCGCAGTAAAAAGCGGAAATGTGAAAAAGGGCGATGTGCTTGGCGTGGCCCGTGTGGCGGGTATCATGGGTGTGAAGCGTACTTCTGAGCTGATCCCCATGTGCCATCCACTTCCCATCCAGAAATGTTCTGTGGATTTTGAGACGGACGAGGATGCGGGAGTGATCCGTGTGTTCTGTACGGTAAAAACAGAGGGGAAAACAGGCGTGGAGATGGAGGCGCTGACAGGTGTTCAGGTGACGCTTCTGACCATTTATGATATGTGTAAGGCAATCGACAAACGCATGGTCATGTCTGATATTCATCTGGAAGAGAAAACAGGAGGAAAAAGCGGAGATTTCCGTTTTGAGGAAAAATGATAGACAGGTGCGGAAGAAATATTGATTATCTCAGGATTTCCGTAACTGACAGATGTAATTTGCGGTGTATTTATTGTATGCCGGAGGAGGGAGTGCAGCATGTGGAGCGCTCCCTCGTTTTGCAGGAAGAGGAAATTTTGAGAATCTGCCGGGTGATGGCAGAGCTGGGGATTCGGAAGATCAAGCTGACTGGCGGGGAACCGTTGGTGAGGCCGCGGATGCCCAAGCTTGTGGAAAAACTGAAAAAGATGCCGGGGATCGAGAAGGTGACTCTGACTACAAATGGTGTGCTTCTGAAGGATCAGATGAGGGATTTTGCCCGGGCAGGACTGGACGGATTGAATATCAGTCTGGATACGCTGGATGAGACCTGCAGCAGGCGGATCACCAGGCGGGATGAACTTGGACGGACCCTTGAGGGGATTTCGGAAGCGCTGAAGTATCCGGAGATTTCGTTGAAGATTAACTGTGTGCCTCTTGGGATTCCGGATCAGGATCTTTGTAAGGTGGCGTTTCTGGCCAGGGATCATAAGGTGCATGTGCGGTTTATTGAGATGATGCCTATTGGAATGGGAAAAGAATTTCATGGGGTGTCGGAGGAGGAGCTGCTTGGGATCCTTGGGGAAAAACTTCCGCGGTTTTCGCCGTATGTGGGGGAGCCCCTTGGAAATGGCCCGTGCCATTATTATGATGTAGATGGTTTTTCCGGGAAAATCGGGTTTATCAGTGCGGTAAGCCATAAGTTTTGTGGGGAGTGTAACCGGATTCGGCTGACTTCCCAGGGATTTTTGAAGACATGTCTGCAGTATGCGGCGGGGCGGGATCTTCGTGCTGTGATCCGTGGTGGTGGCTCGGATGAGGAGCTGAAGGCTGTGATCCTGGAGGCTCTGGCGGAGAAACCGGACGGGCATGCTTTTGGCGGAGGCCTGGAGAAACAGAAGGATGATAAGACGGAGAAGCTTTGTATGGCTCAGATTGGAGGTTAAGTGATGAAGAGAGTTGCGGTGATTACTTCTAGTGATAAGGGTTATAAAGGGGAGCGTGAAGATCTTAGTGGGCCGGCTGTGAAGGAGATTGTGGAGGCAGCCGGGTACGTGGTTGTTTCTATGGATGTTTTGCCAGATGACCGTGGGATGCTTGGTGCCCGGATGGCTGAGATTGCGGATCAGGGTCTGGCGGAGCTGATTTTGACTACGGGTGGTACCGGGTTTTCCAAAAGGGATGTGACGCCGGAGGCTACGGAGGACGTGATCGAGCGGCGTGTGCCGGGGATTCCGGAGGCGATGCGGGCGTTTAGTTTGACGATTACTAAGAGGGCGATGTTGAGTCGGGGTACGGCTGGGATCCGGAAGGGGACGTTGATTGTTAATTTGCCGGGGAGTCCTAAGGCTGTGCGGGAGTGTCTTGAGGTTATTATTGATGCGTTGGGGCATGGGATTGAGATTTTGACCGGTGATGCTGGAGAATGCGGACGGTAGTGTGTGGGGTATACTTGTATTAACGAACGGACGCCCAACGGAGGCAGGGCCAGTACGGTGACACGCTACGCGGCCTGTTCGGCTGCGTCGCTGGTTTGCTGCCATTCGCGCCAACTCGCTGGAGACAGAGGACATTCGGAATCCGCTTCGCTACTTCCTCATGAATACAAGCAGCTTATGCTGCTTGTATTCAAACAGGCGCTCGGTGGCAGCAGCTATACTCGCCTCCCGACGGCCGCTCCGCTAACGTCACCGTACTGGCCCTGCCTCCGTTGGGCTGGTTGTTGAAGGCGGTAGGTTTTGGAAATCAATATTGCTGGTGTGATATATAGGAATAAATTTGGTAACGATGTGTGATTAATAGGAGTTTGTTATGGGAAAAGTACTTGCGGTTTGTATCAGTGAGAAGAAGGGGACTCAGAAGAGGAATGTGGGGTCTGCGGTTTTTGTGGAGGACTGGGGGCTTGAGGGGGATGCTCATGCAGGGAAGTGGCATCGGCAGGTGAGTCTTCTTTCCAGTGAAAAGATTGAGGCGTTCCGGGCGAGGGGCGCTGATGTTGAGGATGGTGCTTTTGGCGAAAATCTGGTTGTGGAGGGGATTGATTTTGCGAAACTTCCGGTTGGTACCAGATTTCGCTGTGGCGAGGTTGTGCTGGAGCTGACTCAGATTGGGAAGGAGTGCCATAATGGCTGTGCCATTTTCCAGAAGATGGGTGAGTGCATCATGCCACGGGAAGGTGTGTTTACAAGAGTACTGAAAGGTGGAAAAGTTTCTGTCGGTGACGAGATGACTGTGGATAAAGCTATGATTTTTGATACCCATGCCCATTATGACGATGAGGCTTTTGACGAGGATCGGTTTGAGATGCTGGAGAGTATGCAGGAGAATGGGATCGGGCATATTGTGGATGTTTGTGCTTCTGTGGGACATTTTGACCGGGTTTATGAGCTGGTGGAGAAATATCCGTTTGTTTATGGTGCAGTGGGTGTTCATCCGGATGATGCGGACAAAGTGGATGCAGCTGTTCTGGATGAAATCCGCAGATATTGTGATATGGAAAAAACAGTAGCCGTAGGCGAGATCGGTCTGGATTATTACTGGCATAAGGAGAAAGAAGAGCATCTTCTCCAGCAGAAAGTCTTCCGCCAGCAGATGGACATCGCCCGTGAAAAGAAGCTCCCATTTATGATCCACAGCCGTGATGCAGCGGAGGATACGCTGAATATTGTGAGAGAGTATATGAAGGATGGAATGTATGGCGGAGTTATCCATTGCTTTTCCTATAGTAAGGAGATTGCAAGGGAGTATCTGGATATGGGGCTTTGCCTGGGAATCGGTGGTGTGGTTACATTTAAGAATTCCAGGAAGCTGAAAGAAGTAGTGGAATACGCACCCTTAAACCAGATTCTTCTGGAAACCGACTGTCCGTATATGGCACCTGTGCCAAACCGTGGGAAACGTAACAGTTCGCTGTATCTGCCGGAGGTTGTGAAGACTATTGCGGAGATTAAGGGTGTCAGCTGCGAGGAGGTTGTGGCCGTGACGGAGAGTAATGCGGTGAAGGTATTGGGGCTGATATAATTGTTATATTATAAAATGAAGAAGGAACTACTGTATGACAGTTAGAAAATCATCTGTTTTACAGCGGCCCCTTTTCAAGTTAACAAGGAAATCATCCGGTAGGTGTGCCATTTTTCTGCATCTTTCAGAGCTAAAAGGAAAGTTCTTGTCAGTACCATCGGCGCGTGGTTGACACGGAAGTTTACCACTACGGGGAAGTTCCTTGTTATGGGTTCCAATATGGGACTATTATAAAAATTAGAATCATAGATTAATGATTAATAATCTAAATTCACATTCCAAAATGGATTGTATCTTTGAGTATTATAAATGATACATACATAAAATTAAAGGCGAATTTTTTAATGCAGATAAATATTTATTATTAACAATAAAAAACAATCCATTAGAATATTAATCATTTTAGATGTTGACTTTATACGAAACCTATGCTATTTTAGAAGAAAGAAAACACCAATTAATTAACAACTTCCAGAAAGGAGGAACAAGATGAATGAACTAAGATTGGAATTTCAGTTAGAGACAACGGAGATTCCGGCTGAACTGGACAAGGTTTTAGTGAGTTTTCTAAAAGCTGCTGTGGAAAATTATTCTCCGGCACTTTTTGAAAAGCTCTATAATAAAAATTCGTCCATATTAAAAACTTATGTCTGGGCGACATACTTACCCGGGGCGAGATTTACACAGGAAAAAATACTGCTTAATCATAGCAGATTTATTATGACATTTTCAGATGCAGATATAGGTGAACTGATCGAATTTTACAATGCATTTGTACTTATGAAATATAAACCGTATCCTATGTATCAAAATTCCATGCGGTTAATGTCAGTAAAGATACGGAATATTCCAGAAATTCAAGACACAGAACTCATTATAAAAATGAAAAGTGCACTTATTGTCCGAAAACATGATTCCGCGGATAATAGTGACAAGTACTATACATGTGAAGATCCGGAATTTGGAGAAATGGTAAAAGAAAATCTCAGGATTTTTCTTGAAAAACTGAATTTGAAAATGGATATCAGTGATTTTTCCATAGCTCCGTTGAAAGGGAAAAAAGTGGTAACAAGAACCTGGGGACGATTTATAGATGGAAGTATCGGGGTATATAAGATAACAGGAAATCTGGAATTGCTGAATTTATTGCGCGCTGCTGGGTTGGGAACACGTAGATCATTAGGTAAGGGCATGTGGGAAGTCATATATTAGGAGGTGTGCTATCATGGAAAAATATGTGATCACTCTTGGTGATTTCCTAAAGAATGCCGGAATCGTAGGATTTCATTATATGCTTGAAACTGCAGGGGCAGAGGAAGGTGTTGATTTCGGTCATTCCGATGATGACCAGGCATTATGGGTCAGCATGGATTTTGCGAAAAACGCGGATTGGACAGATATGTATTTTAAGGCCTTTATCAGGTATTTTGGACCATTTAGTACGTATCAGGGAATTAAGGATAAAATTCAAACATGTATTGAAAAGATAGAAGCTGAAAAATGGAATCCGGGAAAACAGGAAAAAGATGATCTGAAATTTATCAATGACAAGCTGCAGTCAAACAGTTATCAGGCTGGCTTTGCAAATATTAAAAAGAAAATTGAAAATCCGGAAATTTATGAGAAATTAAAAAAGAACAAACTCAGTGATAAATTGTCATCAGAAGAACTGAAAAACAGATTAGCAGAACTTCTGGATTTTATAAATCAGCCAGAATGCAGCGAAACTTTTGCAATGAAGAGTATTATATATACTTATATAAACCGGTTCTGGAATGGAAAATGTTTTCTTTTACGTCCTAATGCAAAAAAAGATATGCGAGAGGTGTTTGAAAAAGATTTTTCCGAACCATTTCGAAAGTATCTGAGTGCAGATCATAAGAAGGCAAAAGATCTCTGTATTGATTGTGGTGATCCAATAGGGCCGAAAGAAAAGGTCTCGATAGCATTCATGAATGAAGTTGGAGATGATTTTACAAGAAAACGTTCTGCATTCTGGGACTGTAAAGTGGATGCGTTTCTTTGCCCTGGTTGTGCTTTTATATATGCGCTCAGTCCGTTGGGATTCCGGTTATATGCCAATAAATTTGTTTTTGTAAATATAAATAACAGCATTGGTGCTTTGTTAGATGCAAATTCTAAAATTGGAAGAATTGATCAGGAAGGAGAAAAAACTGAGAACAAGAAATATTCCCAGTGGTTTGCAGAGACGATCAATATTTTACTAAGAAAAAAACAGCAGGAATTATCTAATGTACAGGTTATCTTGCGTGGAGTGAGTGCAGATGACAGGTATAGATTGAGTATTATCCATAAAAAAATGCTGGAAATTATTTGCGAATCAAGGGTATCTGATGCTCTGACATCGCTGGCAAAATCTCCATTTACTAAAATCAAAGATAATTTTGTAAATGTACATGAAACTGTAGTCATGAATCTTTTGCAGCATCGAGACCAGTATCAGTTGTTAAATCAGCTTCTTAAAGAAAATATAAAAGAAGAATCAAAGAATTTTTATATATTCTGGGTATATGAAATACAGTTATGGACGGAGATTGTATTGACATATTTAGATTGTGAAGAAAGAAATGAGAAAGGAAAGGAGATTTCTATGACTTGTGGAGCTATGAAAAAAAGTGGAGCGGATCTAAGAAAAGCAATTATGACTGCAAAGGGTATGACTTCCAGTGAAGGCTTGAGGGGCATTGAATATCAGCTGTTGAATGCTTTAGCCGTGAGAAATGTAAATAAATTTATGGACGTTGTGATGCGTTTGTACAGTGCGTATGGTTCCAAGAGAAATGAAGATGGACATGAACTTTTGATACCAACAGGGTTTGTTCAGATGTTAAATGACAAGCAGAAATTTACAGAATATGGATATGCGTTTGTAATGGGATTAGTGGGATCTTACGAGCCGAAGAAGGAGGAAGCATGATTATGAAAAGAGAAGGTTTAACATTTACAGTAATTTTCCTGGCAGAAAGTGCGAACTATGGAGAAGGAATTGGAAATATTTCATCACTGAAAAAAATGACCAGAGGAGATTATGAAGAGTATTCTTATATTTCCAGACAGGCGCTGAGATATAACATGGTGCAGCAGGCAAACTGGGATACAACCCCTGTGGATGGAAAAAGTGGAGTAGTACAGTTTGCGCCCTCAGCGACGATTGAAGATTATCCGGAGATTGATCTGTTTGGATATATGAAAACGACTTCTAAAGGGGAAGATCAGAATGGTGGAGCTTCTACAAGAAATGCAGTTGCCAGACTTAGCAATGCGATCGCATTGGAGCCATTTCAGGGAAATCTTGAATTTTTGACCAATATGGGACTTGCTGTGAGAGGAAATCTGCAGAATGGAATTGCGCAGAGTGAGATCCATCGCTCTTATTATTCTTATACTATGTCAATAGATCTGGACAGAGTTGGTGTAGATGGTGAGATCAATATTGCAGAAGAGGAGAAAGTAGAAAGAGTGAAAGTTCTCCTGGATTCTGTTCATTATTTGTACAGAGATATCAAAGGAAGAAGCGAAAATCTCAGTCCATTATTTATAATTGGAGGCAGATACGGCAGAAAAAATCCATTTTTTGAGAACAGAGTAAAAGTGGATGCAAATAAAATTAATGTAAATACACTGCAGGAATTACTTGAGGATGATAATATCAGAAATTATACGTATGCAGGAATTACAGCAGGTATTTTTGATAATGAAGATAAATTAAAAGAGGTATTAAGAGCAGAATCTGTAGGCGCAGTATTTAATCATTTGAAAGAGGAAGTGGAGCAGTATTATGGAGAGGGCAATCAGGGTTAAGTGTTTTCAGAACCTGGTAAATTATAAAAAACCCAGCAGCTTTATTATTAAAGAAACATTTCCTCTTCCACCATATTCTACAGTTCTTGGGATGATCCATGCAGCTTGTGGTTATACAGAGTTTCATCCAATGAAGCTCTGCATACAGGGAACAAATAGTGGAACCGTATCAGAACTTTATACAAGATATTCATTTTCAGCAGGTACGAAATATGAAGAAGGACGCCATCAGATCTGTGTTGAAGATGGAGAAAGGTATGGAATTTTCAGGGGAATTGCCAATGTTGAACTGGTCTGTGACAATGATATGGTGATACATGTAATTCCAGAAGAGGATGATTTTGAGAAAGTATATAATTCACTGAAATATCCACCAAAATATTTATCACTGGGACGTTATGAAGATCTTCTGGATATTGAGCGGGTGGATATTGTGAATATCCATCAGGAAGATGAAGTGGAAATAAAGAGAGATATGTATATACCGGTGAGCTATGGAATCGAGTTAGGAGACAGACGTGGAACAATATACAATCTCACAAAAGAATATGAAATCACAAAGCAGGGTCTGCGTCGCTGGAAAAAAGAAAATGGAAGAGTAAAGGCTTATTATTGTTCTGGAGGAGTGGTGATAGACGAAGGGGCATATGTGGATGACTTCGAGAAAGATGCAGCATTGATATTTTGTTGATTAACTATAAGAAGGCAGTTCAGTAATATGATTTGTATTTGAAATACAATGGATTATGGGAAGCTTACAAGGAGGCAGAGCAGATGTTCTGTCTCCGGAAGGAGAAGTCTATGGAGTATTATGCAAAATCCGGAAAAAAGATTTTGTCGCAGGGAGAGATTGATAAAGTCAGAAATGAACTGGAAAATCTTATAATAAATCTTGAGAATGAATTTACAGAGACAGATCTTAAGGTTATTAAAAATAATATAGCTCATTTGCAGGATACGAAAGAAGAGGAACAGAAAACGTTAAAGGAACATCAGGACGACATTGTAAAATGTGCAGAGATGTTTTTTTTAGAATATGGAGAATATTTTACAGAAAAAGAAAAATGTCTGGTTACAGAGGCATGCAGAATACACGATTGGGGAAAAGCAAACCTGATTTTTCAAGGTTTGGTAAATTCGAATTTGATTAAAAAAATGTATCCTGATATAAAGCGGGATACGCAGATTCCACACGGATTTTTAAGCGCAGTTACCATATCGAAAAAAGAATTTAAAAGATTGTCTGAACTGTTTTCAGAAGAAGATTTCGGACCCTTTATTACAGCAGTATATCATCATCATGACAGAGATGATTGTTATGAAGGACCTGATATTCGGAAATATGCAGAAAAATATTATTTAAAGCAAATCAAAGAATATCTTGGAAAAGATATTGACAAGTTATATTGCAGCAATTTGAATAAACTATTATACCGTAATAATATTTGTACGCCTAAATTTACAGTAGATTCTAAAATATGGAATGAGTATCTTTTGATTAAAGGACTGCTCAATAAATTTGATTATACAGTAAGTGCTGGTTATGAATTTGCCGAAGAAAATTCAGATCTGGAAGAAAAAAAGCTGGTAAATAATGTTAATAA